>Ga0308165_1000109_pt1 | contig 216690 bp, 184 predicted proteins | sample PhyWR2_FD_201032 | JGI IMG/M metagenome (GOLD analysis project Ga0308165, IMG submission 201032) | Phyllosphere microbial communities from UC Gill Tract Community Farm, Albany, California, United States - DLSLW.R2 | ecosystem: Host-associated > Plants > Phyllosphere > Unclassified | place...
AGTCCTTAAAATAAGCGGAAATTAAACCAAACGAACACTTTGATTGAATCCAGATGGCCAATTTAAAACGAATTAAGCGAACAGTTTACTTCGTCGAATACTGGACACTATTGACGAAACCCCCACTGTAAGCGTTCATTCGGTTAGCAATCCTAAACTAAAATACTGAAAATATTTCGTCAAAAAAACGGGCATTTGTCTGTAAAGACAAAATACCCGCCATAAATTAACGCTCTCGGTGACGAAAGTATGTAATATCCGGGCAGACCACCAAATTTTGGTAGAAAAAAATGCAAGTTTTAGATAGAGGATAAAAGTCAGAATGACCTTAAGGGCTATCAGACCTAGACTACCTTATGACTAGTTGATTTACATGGACATGGGCTGGTTGGAGTCCCGATAAGGATACGCGCTCCGTCATTCTGAGTTTATCTCAGAATCCCTCAAGGTACGTGTTCCGTCATTCTGAGTTCATCTCAGAATCTTAATGCGATCGCTATACACCCTGTTCAGACTCAGCATGACATAGTGTTCACAATATTCTGGACCAGTTCCCAAAACTTTGTTTTATTTTTCAAAATACTGTTTTACAGATATTTACAAAAATAAATATGTGAATTCTGTTGGTTCCTTTTTTGTAATCCGACTATATTCGTCGGTATGAATTACTCTACCTACATACCCTATACCCCGACACCTCCGGGGTTCTGGCCAGCCGGAGCTGGTCTCATTGCAGAGCCGGAACCGGAATTCAAGAAACCGCCAAAAGAAACAAAGCCCTATAAACGAGACGACCTCTTGTATAAAGGAATTATTGAGAGCCTCTTCGAAGACTTCATCACTTTTATGATCCCCAATGCGGAACAACTCATCGATTTCGAAAGGGGTGCTGAGTTTTTAGATAAAGAACTCCAACAACTTTTCCCACCAGAAGACCAGGACTATCAACCAAAAGTGATCGACCAGCTCGTAAAAGTCTACACCAAATCTGGTAAAGAGGGATGGATTCTCCTGCATATTGAGGTACAAAATAAGTACAACGAAAACTTCAGCGAAAGAATGTTCAGGTATTACGCGCGTCTCTTCGACAAATACCCGGAAAAACACATCACCGCATTTGCTATCTTCACAGATACAACCAAGGTCTCACGTAGCAATATGTTCAGTCGGGAATGTCTGGGTACCAAACTCAATTATGAGTTCAACGTATTTAAAGCATCTACACAGGACATCCAGCAGCTGAAGGAAAGTACGAACCCCTTTGCCAAGGTTTTTCTGATCACCCGATCAGTAATGGGTATCAGCCCAAAAACTGAGGAGCAACATGATGCCGATCTGTTCAAAATCAAATCAGAGCTTGCCAGACACTTGTTAGCGCAAAACATGCCCAAAGAAAAAATTAGGCACCTAATGAATTTTTTAAGGTATTATACCGTATTTAAAAATGAATCCAATAAATTTGCTTTTGAACAGGAACTTAATCATATCACTAATAATCACACTACTATGGGAATTGAAGAACTAATCATACACCGTGCAGAACAACGTGGAAAAATTGAAGGCAAAGCGGAAGGCAAAGCTGAAGGCGAGAAAAATATGCTGCGTGAAACAGCGAAAGCTATGAAAACGTATAATTACCCAATAACCGAAATCATCAAAATCACCAAACTTTCTGCCGAAGAAGTAGAAAAACTTTAAATCATGGGTCACAATATCTCAGCTTTCTGAGCGTATAATATATTGAGAGCGTTAATTTAGATGGCGGTCAATGGTCGGAAGGACTGTTGACCGCTTTTTTATGATCCGATATGATTCCGAAAACTGTACTCAGTGACGCTTCGCTCAACACTGAGCTGAAATATACCTCAATCCCAGATGCGCCCCCGTCATTCTGAGTTCATCTCAGAATCTTAATGCGATCGCTATACACCCTGTTCAGACTCAGCATGACGTAATGCTCTTAAAGCGATGGCTGATGAGCTACCTCTCCCATCATTCTGAGTTTATCTCAGAATCTCTCGAAAGATCAGAATCTCTCGAAAGAATGATTACAAAATCACAAACAAAAGCATATGGTACACTACATCGGTGTTACTACTGTGCGAGATTCTGAGATAAACTCAGAATGACGGTGCAAACGATAATGTACACAGCAGATGTAACGATGGGCTAAGCTTGTATTTGTGCATCAATTTAAAGTTAGCCGTCGAATCAACGGCTAAGTACATCTCACAGTTAGTCAGTTTCCCAAAATCTGGCTCTATTCGTCCTAACCAATTCAATTGTTTATGGATAAAAACCGTTACGTCGATCTGCTGGTCGACTTCTATTTCAAGAAGCGCAGCATCTTTTACACGTCCAGGCTCATCAGCGAACAGGCACCAAAAGGAAAAATGAAGGAATGGGCCTACAACATCTCCGAAGTGTACTTTGTAGCCATCATGGATCAGAAGGAAACCAATGACACCGCAGACAAACTGATCTCCGATGGCCGTCACCTGCACGATATTTGCTTATGTTACAGGTCAACAGGTGAAATATTTTATGAACATCTGGGCTATACCTACATAGATTTAACTAATTTTGCATTGACGTTAGAGCAGTGCAGCAGCAAGTTAGACAAATGGTTCTACCATTTGAAAAATCTGCAGAATATGGCCAGCCTTCCAAACGGACTGGAAAAAACCATCTTCGAACTACTCTACAGCATAGCAGAGTACACAAAACTAAGTAAGGAGGAACAAGACATGTACGACGAAGCATTGAAAAGAAAATGGGACAACGTAGCAGTGATGACTGAAGCCAGGGAAAGTGGCGAGGCAAGAGGCAGAGCTGAGGGCGAACGCAACAAAGCCCTGGAAATTGCCCGCAAAATGAAAGCCGATGGTCAACCATTCGAACTGATATTAAAATTCACAGAGCTATCTGCTGAAGAAATAGAAAAGCTTTAACACAATATCTCAGCTTTCTGAGCGTATAATATATTGAGAGCGTTAATTTAGATGGCGGTCAATGGTCGGAAGGACTGTTGACCGCTTTTTTTTGAACCGGTATAATTCCGAAAACTGTACTCAGTGATGCTTCGATTAACACTGAGCCGAATTATACCTCTGTCCCAAATGCGCACCCGTCATTCTGAGTTTATCTCAGAATCTCTCTAACCATCGCAGTGAATGGGCATTTAAAATTCAGTTAGATGTTACTGGCCATGTAGCTGTTTGTATAAATAAACTCAACCAGTCTTCCAGATGCCAGGTTTTTTCTATCCTACCGTCTTTGAGGTGATGGAATTCGTGGATCGAAATGGTCAATCTTTTCTGTGTTGGAGCAATTCCCATAAATTCGCTGCTATGCGTGAAGACCATTTCGGCACGTACACCGGCACGCTCATGTGTTCCGAAAATTTCATGGATACGGACAGACACATCGGGGAAAAGTCCTACAAAATCCTTAACCAAATCCTTAAAACCTTCTGGTCCGTCTTGCTGACCCGGCGCCAATGGAATATCCTGCCAATTGGGAGCTAGAACATGATCGACTATCGTATAGTCTCTTTTGCTGAACACACTGTAAAAAGCTTTTATCGTTGTAATTTCCTCTTGGGTTAAAGCTTTAACCAAATCGGCCTGATGATGTTGTGACTCCATTTTATAACTATTTTGATTCCTATTAGTCAATAATGACAACTACTTTTCCTGCTGTGCCTCCCCCTTCTACAAGCTGGTGTGCTGTAGGAAGCTCGTCAAATGCGAATGTTCGTGTCCCCCTAGGCCTGATATTGCTTTCTTGCATCAACGAACTGATCTGGTCAAGAATTTCTCCGGAAGAATTCACAAATACGCCATATCCCGCTACATGAGCTGCTTCCAAATGCGGCCGAATCGCTTCTGAGAAATGAGGTTGCAGATAGACCAATCGGCCATTTGGTTTGATGACATTGATAGATTGTTGAACGTGTGAAATGGAATTTACCGTATCAATCACCGCATCCACTCCGTCTAGTTGCGTTTCAAAGTCCGCTTTTGTATAGTCGATGAATACATCTATTCCTAAGCTTTTAACAAATTCCTCGTTCCTGGCAGATGCCGTTGCGATGGCATAAGCACCGATGTGTTTGGCAAACTGTACTGCAAAATGGCCTACACCACCAGCAGCACCGTGAATAAGTACAGTCTCTCCTTTTTTAATTTTCCCCAGCGTCATTACTGACTGCCAGGCGGTCATTGCTGCCATAGGTGTCGCCGCCGCCATTTCAAATGAAATCGATTTTGGCTTATGAGAGAGGTGTGCTTCAGGGGCGATCACTTGTGTGGCATAGGTTTGTCCCAGGCCGGGCATGTTGATCAGGCCATAGACATGATCACCGGGTGCGAATTTGGTCACGCCTTCACCCACCTGTTTTACGACACCTGCTACATCCCAACCCAGGATGACGGCTGAGGGAACGCTACCAGCACTGATCATCGTCAACATGTCCTTACTATTGCGAACTTGAGCATCGATTGGATTGATGCCGATGGCTTTTGTTTCGATCAGGACTTCATTTTCTTTTGGAATCAGATCGATCATGTCAAATGTTTTTTTAAGGTTTTCCAACCCTCCGTTTTTCTCTAAAATATAGGCTTCCATACTTTGCTATTTTGATGAAACGAAGGTAGGCTGATCCTCAGCTCAGGCGTAGCGCAAATCAAACGATAAATAGTAAAAATCAAACTTATAGTGATTTTCCTCTAATTAGGACCTAAATTGATGCGGTGTGGTCATACTGTATTTTTTAAAAAACTTCACAAAATTAGAAGCGTCTTCAAAGCCCAGGCACCAGGCTATTTCGGAAATATTCCAATTCGTATGTTTCAGCAGTGCCCGGGCCTCAGAAGCAACTCGCTTACCGATCAGGCTGGAAGTCGTATCTCCGGTAGCAGTTTTCAATACACGATTAAGATGGTTGATATGAACGTTTAAGTGTTCTGCAAAATCAGCTGGTGTTTTCAGTTTGATCTGTTGCAATGGCGATTCTATCGGAAATTGCCTTTCGAGTAACTCTAAAAATAATGAGCTGATGCGGTTTACAGAATTCGATTTGACGGTTTGATCTACCGTCAATGCAGGCAGTAATTTAAGTCCTTTGTGAATCAGGGCAAATAGCTGATTACGCAGCAGATCGTACTTGTACACATAATCAGATTCTATATCGGTAAACATCTGAGCAAACAATTCCATGACCTCCTCAACCTGCTCATCTGTAATGTCGAGAATGGGCGTTCCTCCAGGTTGATACAGCGGATACGCTTTGATGTTTCCAAAACCTTGCATAAATTCTTCTGTAAACACACAAAAAGCTCCCGTAGGTTGCGGATCATCCGGAGTCCAGTTGTATGGAATCATAGGGTTGGCGAACATCAGCATGTTGTGCTTTACATGATACGTATGATCGGCATACTCGACCTGATGTCCGCCTCTCATCAATGAGATTTTGTAGTAATCCTTCCGGCTATAGGGCATCGGGTAAGCTGGCTTTGGCCCGGCATAATCCTCCATCGTAAAAACATTAAAATGTCCTGTTTTACGAAAAATATCACTCGGTAGCACCCCCAACTTCTCGCGATAAAAAAATGCTAATGATTCGTTCTTTTTTATTTCCATCGGGTGCTATTTTGATTCGATCATGACACATGACTTCCTTTGACAAAAATAAAGGTAGCTAGAAATCGATTGACAAAATGGTAAAAATCAAACAAATGATGCCAAATAATTTCTACATTGCCCGCAATTTAGCGGACTTATATCAAAGGGAATCAGCAATGGGGTACTATAATAAATACAGTGATTCAGAACTTTCGGAGTTATTTCGCTCCGGGGATGACACTGCATTTAAGGAAATATACGACCGCTATTATAACCTGCTTTACCTTTTTGCTTATAACAAACTCCGCAATACTGAGGAAGCGAAAGACGTGGTGCATGATATGTTTGCATGGATGATCGACCACAGGCAAAAATTTGTGCTGAAGACTTCGCTATCCAGTTATTTGTATAAATCCGTACTGAACAAGGTATTCAATATTTTTAGCCATCAGGCCATCGTTAGAAAATACATTGAGCAGGGCGATTATTTTATTGAAGTAGATAGCGCCGAAACCGATTATTTGATCCGTGAGAAAGACATCGCCGATATGATCAGTCAGGAAATTGCCAACATGCCCCCAAAGATGCGTGAAGTCTACGAACTTAAATTCAATGGGTATTTAAGTGCAAAAGATATTGCTGCAAAATTAGAGATATCCGAAAACACAGTGAACACGCATCTCAAGCGGGCAGTCAAAAAGCTTAGGGATAATTTAGGCGCTGCTGTTTTTGTACTCTACATCTTAAACAGATAATATCAGTAAAAATTATTCACCTGATAATCAATAGATTAATCAATTACTTTAATCTCAGTTAACATTTTCTTTATGCAGTGTCACCAATGAGGCCGTTTTATTTGCCATACTGTAAATAAGCGTTACACAGCCTTATGGAAAAAAAGGACATCAAGGATATTTTAGAACAGCTGCCTGCCGAAAGCCACAATGAGCAGGAGCTGCGCATGGCTAAGCTCTGGCTTTTTCAGCTCAATAATAAGAAGAGGGCTGTTGTGCCTGAATCTGAACTGGATAGTTCAAAATCGGAAGTCTGGCAGCGATTGGAAGCCCGGCTCGTTTCTGGTTCCCCTAAAGTAAAACTATGGCCTCGTATCGTGACGGTAGCCGCTGCAGTTGCTCTGATGGTGTTGGGGCTTTACTTCTTTAACTATAATAGAAAAACAGTTAATAATCCTGCCGATCTGATCGCTCAGGATATTGCGCCTGGAAAAGTTGGGGCTACCTTGACATTGGCTTCTGGTAAGCAGATCAGACTAACTGATGCCGCTAATGGTGAGCTCGCAAATGAGGCTGGAATTACCATAACAAAAACAGCCGATGGGCAATTGGTTTACGAAATTGCTGGCTCTGATACTAATCCAAATAATATCAACACTTTATCGACGGCTAAAGGAGAGACTTACCAGGTGCGGTTGCCAGACGGCTCTATGGTAGAACTGAACGCTGCCTCTAAAATCAAATACCCAACCAGTTTCGCAAAGCTCAAAAACCGGAGCATCACCTTATCCGGTGAAGCTTATTTCCAGGTTGCCAAAGACAAAAAACATCCCTTCATCGTAACTACAGACAACCAGGAAGTAACTGTATTGGGAACAGAGTTCAACATTAAAGCATACGACGATGATGCAAACATCAAGACCACCCTTCTAGAGGGAAGTGTAAAAGTCTCCACAATTGGCAATAGCAACAGCTACCCCCGCACACTGGTACCTGGGCAACAATCCACCTATAGCAGCAGCGAGGGAATTAGCATAAAGGAAGTCGACACAGAGGAAGCTGTAGCCTGGAGAAATGGCTTCTTCATATTTGATAACGAAAACATGGAAACTGCTATGCGCAAAATCAGCCGCTGGTATAATGTAGAGATTATATTCGAACAACAGGAACTCAAAAAGGAAATATTCGGCGGAAGCGTATCCCGCTCTGAAAACATCACCCAACTTTTAAGGGCACTTAGCAAAGCCGCTAAAGTAAATATGAAAGTCGAAGGAAAAAGTATCATCATCTCGAGAACCAACTAAACCACAAACCAATCCAGACAAAATGAAAACCACTGCAAAGGACCCCTAGCCACACCCGATGAAACTGACAGTATAAAAATCAGGAGTGCGGCAAACACTCCTGATCAAAAATCTGATCAGATCTACAAATGACATGTAACCATTTTTTAATGCTAAACAGAATACCAAATGTATAAAATATATACTAAACCTACGTGTTGGGAAAATCAGCACGTACCTAAAATCCTGTTGATTATGAAAATAACTACAGTTTTATTGATTGCTACAATGATGCAGGTAAGCGCAGCTTCTTTTGCACAGAAACTCACGCTTAAAAAAAACAACATTACACTGGAACAACTCTTTAAAGAAATCCGGAAACAAACGGGCTATGCAGTCATCTACACGGCCGCCACTATTAATGACAGCAAATCAGTAAACGCAAACTACACCAAGACACCAATAGAAGAGGTACTGAGCAATAGCCTGAGAAATCAAAACCTGGTGTATGAACTGGACGGCAAAAATATCATCATCACCAGGAAGGCACCATCCTTTCTGGACGAATTGCTGAGTGCTTTTGCTGCGATTGACGTCCGTGGACGCATAGTCGATGCTCAGGGTACTGCTTTATATGGAGCAACAGTGGGTATTAAAGGAACTGGAAAACGCACTCAATCCGATTCGGAAGGCAACTTTTACCTGCCAAATGTCGATGAGAAAGCCATAATTGTGCTCTCCTATATTGGCTACGAACCTGTAGAACTGGCTGCGAAGTCAGATATGGGTACAATTCGCATGAACCCGGTGGCAGCGGAATTACAGGAGGTAATGGTAAACAAGGGCTACTATACGGAAAGCCAAAAGCTAGCGACAGGTAATACGGTCACCGTGACTGCGAAAGACATTGAAAAACAACCGGTAATAAATCCTATGCTCGCTTTGCAAGGTAGAGTTGCAGGTCTGCAGATCACGCAAAACAGCGGAGTGACCAATGGCTCCATGAATATTTTGATCAGGGGAAGGTCTTCACTAAACGATCTGGTTGGCAACAACCCCTTATTTGTGGTTGACGGAATTCCTTATCAGTCATTGTTATTGTATGACCCGCTTGGTAATAATGGTGGCAACGGCTTGTTAGCCAGCAGCCAGCAAGGAAATCCATTAAACTATATCAATCCAAGTGATATTTCCAGTATCTCTGTTTTAAAAGATGCTGATGCAACCGCGATCTATGGTTCAAGAGGTGGAAACGGAGTGATCCTGATTACCACAAAGAAAGGCCAGATCGGTCAGATGTCCCTGGGCGCGAATATGAGCCAGGGTTTTATGCAGGCGCCAAAACCGCTCCAATTGATGAATACCCAGCAGTACCTGGATATGCGTCGTGAAGCCTTCAAAAATGATGGCCTGGCTGTACCAAATGTTGCCACTGCTCCCACTGACCCTAATTATGATGTCAATGGCACCTGGAGCCAAACGGCAAATACCGATTGGCAAAAGGAATTAATCGGTCAGTTTGCCGCGTACACCAACCTCAATCTTGCCCTTACCGGCGGAACTGAAATGTCTCAATATGCCATTAGAGGTACATTCAACCGACAAGGAAATTTAGCGCCCGGGGATTTTGACGATAAAAGGGGCGGACTTAATTTCAACATCACCAGTTCTTCAAAAGATAAAAAACTAATCATCGATTTTTCGGGAAGTTTTCTCAGGGACAATAACCTGAATTCACAGATCGATGTGACGGGAAATACCTTAAGGGCACCCAATGCACCCGATTCCTATAATGCTGACGGTACATTAAATTTTGGCGGACCGAATTCCGATAATGCGAACAATCCTCATGCTAATTTGGCACGGACGTATAGTAATAAAACGGACAATTTCGTGCTCAGTTTGAAACCAACCTACAAGATCACGAATGGACTTGTTTTTACAGCTAACATCGGGCTTACGAACCTAAACAGTAACATCAAAATTAAACAGCCGGTGACTTCGTATTCGCCTTTATACCTTTCACTGGTTCCAGCTTCTAACATTCCTGCACTGATCAATACGGTCAATGATCAGAAAACATGGATTGTAGAACCTCAGTTGAGCTACGAGTTGAAAATAAAAGACCTAAAACTCAGTGCGCTCGCAGGTACCACCTTTCAGAAATCTGCTAACGAGGGGCATTATTATATAGGTAGTAATTTCGTGAGCGATGCTGTAATCGGTAATTTAGCGAACGCAGGTGAGTTTAATGTTGGGGATGGTGGTTCCTACCAATACAAATACAATGCAGTTTACAGCAGGCTGAATGCAAACCTATCGGATAAATACATCCTGAACTTTACCGCAAGAAGAGATGGTTCTTCCAGATTCGGCCCTGGTAAACAGTTTGGGAATTTCTATTCTGCAGCTGCTGCATGGATATTTTCATCGGAAAACTGGATCGAAAACGCAGTCCCCTTCCTTAGTCTCGGTAAGCTGAGGGCAAGTTATGGCACCAGCGGCAATGACAACATCGGTAACTATGCTTACTATGATTTGTATCAGAGCAGAGGTGCAAATACCTACCAGGGCTTAACAGGCTTTTATCCGCGCTCCCTGGCAAACCCGGATGTGGCCTGGGAAAAAAATGCCAAGCTTGAAATTGCAATGGACCTTGGATTTTTTAAGGACAGGATCCTGGTCACCGCAGCCTATTACAACAACCGCAGTTCCAACCAACTGCTGAACTACAGCATTCCTACCTTTACTGGTTTTGGCGGTATCCCAAGCTATAATTTCCCCGCTACTGTTCAGAATTCGGGCTTAGAGTTCACTTTAAACTCACGCAATATCAACTCCGGTCATTTTGAATGGAGCTCTGCTTTTAACGTTTCTTTTAATCGAAATAAGCTGCTTAAATTTGACAACCTCGAAAATTCAAACTATGCAGGCATCCTTGAAATTGACCAGCCGGTCAACGGCAGAGGTTACGCATGGATCTATAAAGGCATTGATCCCAATACAGGTTTATATACAGCGCTTAAGAAAGACGGAACAGTGGGGTCGGACGCAGGCAACTACGTTAACCTGAATGGTGCCTACCAGGTTACTGCAGTTAATACATTACCGAAGTATTTTGGTGGCTTGAATAACAGTTTCCGATATAAAAATCTGCAGCTGGATGTATTTTTGCAATTTGTCAAACAGGTAGGAAGGCTAAGCCTAACAGACCTCGCGCCAGGCTATTTCAGCACCGAGCTTTATGATCAGATCTCAACCTCGCAGAGCAATGTGCCTGTTGAATTTCTGGACAGGTGGCAGAAGACCGGCGACCAGGCGAAATACCAGCGTTTCACGCAATCGGATGAAGGCATACGGGCTTACGGTACCTGGGCACAGAGCGATGCCAGTTATGTGGACGCCTCTTATATCCGGGCAAAAAATGTGACCCTTTCTTACCAGTTGCCCAGCGCTTTTAAAAATAAGCTAAAGCTGAAAAATGCAAGTGTAAATCTTTCAGCTCAGAACCTTTTTACCATCACCTCCTATAAAGGGCGTGATCCGGAAACCCAGTCTTATTTAACACTTCCTCCACTCAAAGTCTTTGTGCTGGGTCTACAAGTTAACCTTTAAATCTTACGAATATGAAATACCTATATGCTATACTCATTTTAATCTCGCTCAGCCTGACCACCGGATGCAGAAAATTTGTTGAACTTGACCCGCCTGACGACAGGCTCACAGGATCTACCGTTTATGCTACAAATGAAACAGCAACATCAGTACTAAACGGCTTGTACATACGGATCAGCGAGACCAATAATGTCCTGAACAGCTATGCTACATCCTACATGAGCTTTGCATCAGATGAACTTAAAAACTATTACATCAATGCGATTTCATCATATACAAAACTCTATCAGAATAATGTATCTAGCGATACCGAAATTTATTGGAGCACTACCTACACGCTTATTTACAATTGTAATGTGGCTATTGAAGGCATAGAGAACAATAGTAAATTGAATGCGCAACTAAGACCGCAACTCTTGGGTGAAGCCAAGTTTATGCGTGCATTGCTATATTATTACCTTGTAAACACCTATGGTAAAGTCCCGCTACTCACCAAATCTGATTACCGCTTGTACACCATGGCAAAGCGTGCGGAAGTTTCTGAAATTTATACCCAGATCATCGCCGATCTTCAGGATGCACAAGCTAAACTCAGTAAAAATTATTTAAATGGTGATGCGCTGACACCCTATCCTTCAACAAGCGCTGAAAGAGTTCGGCCTACCTATTGGGCTGCTACCGCATTATTGGCACGGATCTACCTCTATAATAAGCAATGGGCACAGGCAGAAATTGCGGCTTCCATCCTGATTGACAACACGTCTATGTTCGCTCTGGTTCCCCCATCTTCCGTGTTCCTGAAAAACACTACCGAAGCCATATTTCAATTGGAACCTGTTGTCAAGGGTAACTATGCTTTATTTGACGCACGTACTTTTGTGCTGACCAATTCTATAGGTACACCGTCAAACCCCGCCGCTATCAGCACTCAATTGGAACAAGCTTTCGAAGCAAACGATCAAAGGAAGGCAAACTGGATAGGAACAGCGACTATTTCTGGTGTAAAGTACCTCTTCCCGTACAAGTACAAAGCCAATACACCGGCATTAGCGGCTGCCAGACCAGAATATCTGACCTTGCTTCGTCTGGCAGAACAATATTTAATACGGGCTGAAGCACGTGCCCAGCTGAACAACATAGATGGTGCACGGGCTGATATCAACAAAATCCGTAATCGTGCCGGATTGGGAAATACCGCCGCTAATAGCCAGCCTGCGCTCCTGGATGCAGTCATGAAAGAAAGGCAGCTGGAACTGTTTTGTGAGCAGGGCCACAGATGGTTCGACTTAAAGCGTACCGGACATATTGATGAAGTAATGAGCGTGGTTACACCTATAAAGGGGGGAACATGGTCGTCCTATAAACAATTGATGCCCATACCCTCATATGAAATCGGAAACGATAAGAATCTCGATCAAAACCCAGGTTATAATTGATGAGTAACAGGATATAAATACGTAATGTATCAACTATTTACAATTTATATCCTGCTTTACACTTCAAATGATCAATAAAACTCAGCTTAAAAAAAATGAAACAAATTTCAAAAAGAATAGTGCTTACGCTAATATTACTTGCCGGATTATATACTGCTGGTTGGGCACAAACATCAGCCAAATTCATCATTAATGGTACTTTTAAAAATATGGCAGCAATGCCAGACAAAGTTTTCCTGATATATCCGGATTACTTAGGTAAGAAAACGGACAGTGCAACTGTTGTTAACGGAAACTATAAATTTACCGGAGAAATAGAGAACGACGCGATAGAATTAACCTTAGCGTTGGGTCCTGATTTGAGTCCAATGCAGGTAACCGAAAGTGTTAAGACCAGCTTGATCCTTGTGACAGGTGAAACGAACGTAATTTCGGATGGTTCGATTTCAAATGCTACAGAAACAGGGGCATCAGCTGAAATATATCGCCAATATCATCAGCTTTTCAACAAGGCTTTGAAAGCGGCCAAAATCATTTTTGATAAAATGCAATCTGTGCCTTATTTAACCCGTAACGATGTACGAACTCAGGCCGTAAAAGAATATCAGAATGGTGTTGCCTACCTAACGGAAAGCCAGCCAGAATTTATAAAGCAGCACCCAGCCTCGAGGTTAACACCACTGTTGGCTTACTATATCTCCAGAGAGGAGTCATTGAGTAAAGCCAGAGCAGATTCATTGATTGCTACTCTGGAAAGTCAAAATGAAAGCAGCAAAATAAGAAGCATAGCGTTGACCAAACTTAAAGAGAAATCGGCCCAGGCGTCCTTAGAACTGACTGTATCGGAAGGGAAACAGGCACCTGATTTTACACAAAATGACGTAAATGATAAGCCCGTAAAGTTATCTGATTTCCGGGGAAAATATGTGTTGCTTGATTTTTGGGCATCATGGTGCGGGCCATGCCGTGCCGAAAACCCAAATGTGGTAAAAGCATTTAATGCCTTCAAAGACAAAAACTTTACTGTTCTCGGTGTTTCACTGGACAATCCCGGTAAAAAAGATGCATGGCTTGCTGCTATCGAAAAAGATGGCTTGGTATGGACACAGGTATCCGACCTGAAAGGCTGGGACAATGCAGCTTCAAAAATTTATGCGGTACGTGGTATCCCCGCAAACTTCCTGATCGATCCTTCAGGAAAGATCATCGGTAAGAATTTGAGAGGTAAGGAATTAAATGAAACTTTAGCTAAGATACTCGGTGAGAAGTAAATTTAGCCTTAATTTAGAGGGCGGTCAACAGTCGGACGGACTGTTGACCGCTTTTTTATGATCCGGCATAATTCCGAAAACTGTATTCAGTGACGCTTCGCTTAACAATGAACTGAATTATGATGTTTCTGTATTATAACGCTTCGCTTAACACTGAACTGAAATACACCTCAGTCCCAGATGCGCTCCCGTCATTCTGAGTTTATCTCAGAATCTCTCGAAAGAAAGGTCACAAAATTACAAATCCATCAAAAAGGCATAAATCATAAAATTTTTCTGTATGGCGATTGGATAAATTGTTGTAGATCAACTAACGTACACCCGGGCACCGCAGGCCAGACATCGGTATCTTTTGACGTCCAATCTTAATACATGCTTAACCCAAAATCCCCTGGGTATCCGGGTATCAAGATTACCAGCCTTACATTTTGGGCATTGCCGGTGGACTACAGGTTTTTGAAGCCAGGTATGTTTTGTTTCTTCCATTGATTGACGAATTTGTTCCCTCGTTCTACGAGGATTTAACCCCTCATCAACTTATACCTGGCATGACCTAAAGTTAGGCAACGAGAATAAATTTATTGAAAGCCTTTATGTTAAATTTGCAGATCAGGTATTTATACGCGAAATCCTTACTCAAATTTAGTCGTCGAATCAACGGCTAAATCTATCTCACATTTAGCCGTTTTCTCAAAATCTGGCTCTATTCGTCCTAACCAATTCAATTGTTTATGGATAAAAACCGTTACGTCGATCTGCTGGTCGACTTCTCTTTCAAGAAAATCTTTGGTACTGACACCAATAAAGCAGTCCTCATCGATCTGCTCAACACCATATTCGAGGGCAGAAAGGTCATCATAGACCTCGTCTACAACAAAAATGAACACCATGGCGAAAACCAGGAAGAAGGCACGGCCATCTTCGATCTGCTCTGTACAGGCGACAAGGGTGAAAAATTTCTGATCGAGGTACAGCACAGCAAACCCAGTAATTTCAAGAAGCGCAGCATCTTTTACACGTCCAGGCTCATCAGCGAACAGGCACCAAAAGGAAAAATGAAGGAATGGGCCTACAACATCTCCGAAGTGTACTTCGTAGCCATCATGGATCAGAAGGAAACCAATAACACCGCAGACAAACTGATCTCCGATGGCCGTCACCTGCACGATATTTGCTTATGTTACAGGTCAACAGGTGAAATATTTTACGAACATCTGGGCTATACCTACATAGATTTAACTAATTTTGCATTGACGTTGGAGCAGTGCAGCAGCAAGTTAGACAAATGGTTCTACCATTTGAAAAATCTGCAGAATATGGCCAGCCTTCCAAACGGACTGGAAAAAACCATCTTCGAACTGCTCTACAACATAGCAGAGTACACAAAACTAAGTAAGGAGGAACAAGACATGTACGACGAAGCATTGAAAAGAAAATGGGACAACGCAGCAGTAATGACTGAAGCCAGGGAGAATGGCGAGGCGATTGGCAAACGCAACAAAGCCCAGGAAATTGCCCGAAACTTAAAGTCTATGAATCTGGATGCCGAAAGCATCATCAAGGCAACTGGCCTCTCCCAAGAAGAAATCGAAAAGCTTTAAAAAAATCATCAGTCACAATAGCTCAGCTTTCTGAGCGTATAATATATTGAGAGCGTTAATTTAGATGGCGGTCAATGGTCGGACAAACTGTTGACCACTTTTTGGTTAAATACGATTTTAAGCCATAACTTAACAAGGCAATAGAAATGACAGTAGCAAGAATTTAGCGATTTGTAAAGCCATTGGCGCTATTTATTTTTTCCTTAGTGCTGTGGCAACCATTGCGGTGACCAATGCGCCAAAAACATAATATCCGATCGTCATGGCTTTAACCCGCTCTGTTTTAGTAACAGGTTTGGGATTCAATCCTAAAGGCTCAGGAAGTTTGATCGCACCAAGGCCCGCAAGTAATCCCATGGCTAGTGCTTTCGGCCAGATAAAACTGGTTTTGGAGGAAGCAATCCAACTGTAGTAAATGGTGTTGGAAACCAGGTCACCGGCCAAGGTCGCGGCGTACAGTTGATCTGAATCCGTGATGTTCCCGCCAAAATACCGGACTGTCTTCTGTAAGGCTTGCTCCCCCAGCTGATCTATTCTCGGTGTACTTCGCTTGTTTTTTATCGTTTCATGTAGCACGTTTAAGGCTACTGCTCCTGCCAGCCCGGCGGCGAGGTTACTGATCTTTCCCATATTACGCTTTATTATATACCTCATCTAACATCCCAGCGGGTAAAGAGTTTTAACATCCGGGCTGGTCATTAATCCTTAAGTGGATTGTCGGGCGGTATTTTCTTTACACAGTTCAATGAGCTTTTCTGCTAGTTTTGTGGGGTTGAGTATGTCTGAGGGATGATCGTGGTCGATGATAGATTCCGGCATGCCTGTCACTTCTGCGGTTAACGGATTTTGTACCATGACTTTTCCGCCTGACTCCGCCAGATGAAGTGCACCCTCCAGACCATCATTGCCACCGCCGGAAAGGATAATGCCGATGGCTCGCGCTTTAAATTCATCGGCCAGAGAGCTAAAGAAGATGTCTACGGAAGAATTTAGGATTTTTTGATCGCGTGGCGCTACTTTTAACCAGCCGTTCCGGATGGTCAGGGAGGTATTCTCGGTGAGCACGTAGATATTACCAGGCAAGATCTGCACATCTTCATCAACTCTGGCCACAGGTATGGCAGTTTGAGTAGCTAGTAAATCATTCAGGATGCTGTGCCGGTCCCGGTTCAGGTGCGTGATCACGATGAAGGCCGCTGGAATAGTTGTGGGTAGCCGTCTGAAAAATTCTTTTAAAGCTTTCAGGCCTCCAGCGGATGAGCCTATTCCAACTACGTAAAATTCTTTTTCCATCTCAAAGTTTTGGTGTTGCTATTAACACGCGACCTTTTCATTTGGTTCGGTTAAAAACAAACCATTATGAAATCAACAACGCTTTATACCATCGTAGCGCGGAGGATCAAAAGTAAAAAGGAATTCCGCAACAGTTAAAGCTGTGCAGTACGCTGCGCTATCCTTGCCCTATACGTAACCTATTATTGGCTTATAGTTGAGTTATCCTCCAGATCAGTCAACGATAAGGAGAGTATAATTCAAGATTGAGCCAGAGCACCACGCAACCTTATACCAGGCCCAGAAATGGCAAAAAAAAGGCAGCCATATGGCTGCCCTTTAATAATCAAATTGAAATCTATTTGCTCAGCTCTGCAAAATACTTATGGAACAGAGGCAAGGTTTCTATACCTTTATAATAGTTATAGATGTCGTATTTCTCGTTTGGTGAATGCAGCGCATCACTGTCCAATCCGAATCCAAAAAGCACAGATTTGATTCCCAGGGCGCTTTCAAACAAGGCAACAATTGGAATACTTCCACCACCACGTGTAGGGATCGGCGCTTTTCCGAAGGAATCGACTATTGCCTGCTCTGCAGCACGGTAAGCTACGCTGTCTGTAGGCGTCACCACCGGTTCTCCCCCATGGTGTGCGGTCACTTTTACTTTTACATAATCCGGGGCTATGCTTTCAAAATGCTTTCTGAAGATCTCTGAGATTTCTTCTGAACTCTGGTTAGGGACCAAACGCATCGAGATTTTTGCATTCGCTTTTGAAGGAAGTACAGTTTTTGCACCTTCCCCAATATACCCACTCCATATACCGTTGACTTCCAGCGTTGGTCTGGTACCTGTACGCTCTAAAGTAGAATAGCCTTTTTCTCCCCACTCCGCGTTGATATCCAGATCGGTTTTGTATTCGTCCAGATCGAAAGGCGCAGCGTTCAAAGCTTTTTTCTCCTCATCACTCAATTCTACTACTTTATCATAAAATGCAGGTATGGTAATGTGGTTATTTTCGTCATGCAGAGATGCAATCATCTTACATAAAATGGTGGCAGGATTGGCTACCGCACCACCATAAACACCAGAGTGCAGGTCGCGGTTAGGGCCTACTACTTCTACTTCCATATAAGCCAGTCCTCTTAAGCCGGTTTCAATTGAAGGATTTTCCATGCTGATCATCGAAGTATCAGAGATCAATACCACGTCAGCTTTTAGCCGCTCTACATTGGCATTTACAAAAATGCCCAGGTTAGCAGAACCGACTTCCTCTTCCCCTTCAATCATGAATTTGACGTTACAAGCCAAAGTATTTGTCTGCATCATCAGCTCGAAAGCTTTCACATGCATATAAAACTGCCCTTTGTCGTCGCATGCACCACGGGCATAGATCTTGCCATCGCGGACAGTTGGTTCAAATGGCGGTGTATGCCACAGTTCCAATGGATCTGCCGGCTGCACATCATAATGCCCGTAAATCAATACGGTAGGCAGAGCCGGATCGATGATTTTCTCTCCGTAAACGATCGGATAGCCTGCTGTCTCACAGATTTCCACCTGGTCTGCACCGGCTTCTCTCAATTTTGCCGCCACATAATCAGCGGTTTTCAGCACATCACCTTTAAATTTAGGATCGGCACTTACCGATGGAAAACGCAGCAATTCAAACAGTTCATCTAAAAAACGCTGCTTGTTGTCCTCAACATATTTTTTGATCTCTTGCATAACAAATTATTATTTACAAATTTAAGTTAGTTTAAAGCCAGTTTTGACATTTTTAAATGGAAAATTCATAGGCCGTCAAATACATTCTAAGGCCAATTTTCTAAAAAAAACGTCTATAATTTGTGGGGTTAAAACTAGAAAAATTAAACTAGTTGTCAGTAGATAGCATAAAAAATCTTTTGAAGGCTCTTAGTTAGTTGTCAAATTGACCGAGTGCCCGCTGAAGTTTAGTTATAATAAAATTTGCATCTTTTAGATGATATCCTCCGGATAGATGCGCATATAGTCCTTCCTGGAAGTCATCAGTATACATTACTCCTAGCAATTCCTTTTTAAGGTAGTCCTTTACCTGCTGTCGTGCAGCAGCGATCTTGTCTTCGAAATCCTCAGCATTTTCGATAACAAAAACCAGATCTTCAAAGTCCTGACTGGCGAGATAGTCTCCATTACCACGTCCTTTGAACGCTTCCCATTTTGAGGCCACAAAGTAAGGCAGGGAAAAAATGGATACATCTATCCCTTTTTCCAATTCGACTTCTATCGCATTTGCAAAACCCTCAGGATACCACCTATTGTTAAAGCCCAGCACATTTGCTTCAGTAGGCATCACATCTACAACCATACCTTGCACCCGGTACCGGCAGATGACCCCTGAAGCGACATCATTGACAAAACCAAGCCCTCGAAGTTTTTCATCAATTTCCGCGTACCCGCCATATTTGGCCAATTCGATGACTACATCCACATCATCTGTGGGCCTTACTTCGTCCGCAAGACCTGCATCTGTTGCATACAATGATACAGTTGCCCCACCGACAAAAACGTATTGCTGACCCAGACCGGCCAAAAGATGATGTACCGCTTTCAGACGGACCAGATTCTCATGCATATACTTTATTTAAAATATAACCTTAATAATTCCATCGCCTTTTCACACTCGCGAACCCTCCCGATCCTGACTGCATCAATCAAAGCGAGCATTCCATACAATTGATCATCGAGCAATGCTGCCTGAACCTGACCGGGATATAGTGGAGGTACTGAGTGGCCTTTAACTTTCCCTGAAGTTGACGGCCACACATATGCTTCAGATGAGGAAAAAAATTCTTCCAATACTGGTGCACTATGAGCCGTCGCTATTCCCTTTTGAATAGCACCAAGTTCAGCCGGGAAGACATAACTTAAACCATTCTCTATAAATTTCAGTAGCGCATTCTTCATCACCTTCCTTTTATCAGGACTCAACAATCTGGCAATCATCGATCTATTTAAAGATTCACTTACTTCTGAAGGACTGATAAAAAGGGAAGAGGAAATGTCTTTACCCAACCAATTGTCCTGCCCAAAAGAAATGATTTTCAACAATACTACAATATCGTGCGGCCTCATGCCATTATGCGCTTTCATAACAACAAAACTAATAAATAATTCGCGATTTGCAAATCGCGAATTGAAAAACACCGATTTATTAAAAGGATTAGCCAGTAACTGGCCTTTCCGTACTAGTAAACAATCCAGCTGCACTAAAAATACTTGCACTAAAAATTCAAAACGATTACTTTGCTGTGGAACTGGCGGCTAATTTGAAGCGGAATGAGGTTCCCTGCGGTCAATGAGCGTAAACATCAGCGCCGCTAAAGTATTGGATGTACCGCAGAAATTCCTAGATTTGCAATCTAAAAAGAAGATACTATTCAATCGCATATTTTAAACAGCAGGAACGGATTTTGGATTATTTAGCAGGTTTAAACCCACAACAACGCGCAGCAGTAGAAAACACACAAGGACCGGCGATGATCGTCGCAGGTGCCGGATCAGGTAAGACACGGGTAATTACTTACCGCGTGGCCCACCTCATTCAAAAAGGTGTAGATCCTTTTAACATCCTGGTACTGACCTTTACCAATAAAGCCTCCAAGGACATGCGTGACCGGATCGGCAAGGTGGTAGGTGCAGAAGCAAAAAGCATCTGGATGGGTACATTCCACTCCGTATTTGCCAAAATTCTTCGGGTAGAGGCTGAAAAAATTGGCTATCCTTCCAATTTTACCATCTATGATACCGACGATAGTAAAAGTCTGATCCGCTCTATCTTAAAGGAAATGCAGCTCGACGATAAACTGTACAATGCGAATTTCGTGTATAACAGGATGTCTTCGGCAAAGAACAACCTGATTTCACATGTAGAATACATGCAAAGTCCGGAAATTCAGGCAGAGGACATCAGCAATAAGCGTCCGTTGATGGGCAGCATCTATGAAACTTATACCAAACGCTGCTTTAAAGCGGGGGCGATGGATTTTGATGATTTGTTGTTCAAAACCAATATTCTTCTTAAAAATCATCCTGATGTGCTCAACAAATACCAGCAGAAATTCAAATACCTGATGGTGGATGAGTACCAGGATACCAACTTTTCCCAGTATACTATTGTGAAAAAACTAGCCGCAGCCTATCAAAACATCTGTGTGGTGGGTGACGATGCACAGAGTATCTATGCCTTCAGGGGTGCCAACATCCAGAATATCTTAAATTTTGAACGCGATTACCCTGAACTTCAGGTTTATAAACTGGAACAGAACTACCGCTCTACGCAGAATATTGTAGAGGCTGCCAATAGCATCATTGCCAACAACAAGAACCAGCTGGAGAAAAATGTATTCTCCGACAATGAATCGGGTGACCGCATCAAGGTATCCCGGGCCTTTACGGACAATGAAGAAGGTAAACTGGTTGCAGAAGCCATTGCCCAGGAGCGTGCTTCCAAGGGTTACAATTACAATGATTTCGCAATCCTGTACCGTACCAATGCACAGTCCAGGGCTATGGAGGAGGCTTTGAGAAAAATCAATGTACCTTATAAAATCTATGGGGGACTTTCCTTCTATCAGCGTAAGGAGATCAAAGATCTAATTGCTTATTTCCGATTGACTTTCAACCCTTCTGATGAGGAAGCCATCAAACGCGTGATTAATTACCCACGCCGTGGTTTAGGAGACACTACCGTAGAAAAGCTCATTGTCGCTGCTGATCAGCATGATACCACCATGTGGCAGGTGATCTGTAATCCACAACAATATATAGCAGGGCGGATCGCCAACCAGCTCAACGATTTTGCCATGCTCATCCAGAGCTTTGCCGCAGAGGCGAAGAAACTGGATGCTTACGAGACGGCCTTATATATTGCCCAGCATTCCGGCATCCTAAAAGAGTTGCATACCGACGATAGCATCGAAGGACGCGGGCGCTATGAAAACATACAGGAATTGCTGAACGGAATCAAGGATTTTGCGGAACGCGAAGACATCGAAGACCGCAGTCTGGCCATTTTTATGCAGGATATTGCCTTGCTGACCAATGACGACCGTGGCGACGATAAAGATAAGGACACCGTTTCGCTGATGACCATCCACTCTTCTAAAGGACTAGAGTTCAAGAATGTGTTTATCGTCGGATTGGAAGAAAACCTCTTCCCTTCACAGATGAGCCTCAATTCCAGGTCTGACCTGGAAGAAGAACGCCGGTTATTCTATGTGGCGATCACCAGGGCGGAGAAAAAACTGAGCCTCAGCTATTCCACTTCGCGCTATCGCTGGGGTACACTGACCAATTGCGAACCGAGCCGTTTCATCAATGAGATCAATGCCAGGTTCCTGGAGTTAGACATCGTGAAACCACCTAAAAGCAATCTGGGAGAAGGCAGTTTCGAAAATGAAAGACGAAGTTGGACCCAGCAGAGGGATAGCTTCAGTAAACCTAAACCGGCCATGTCTTCCAGCGCTTCCGGTAGCACAAGTGCGCCTGCGGCAAGACCAAAAACAACTTCACTATTGCCTAAAGCGCACGTTCCTACGCCTGGCTTCGCACCAGACCCTGCAAATGCCTTTCAAAATGGCATGGATGTAGAACATGAAAAGTTTGGATTTGGTAAAATTGTAAGTTTGGAAGGTACACTACCTGATGTAAAAGCGACTGTATTTTTCCAGGGCCTGGGCAATAAACAGTTGTTATTAAAATTTGCTAAATTGCGAATTGTGAAATAAGCTATATATTTGCTACTTCTGTGTAGACTTATTCGCTTTAAGAAAGCCTGATTATATAATAAACAGCATTCCTTCGTTAAGATTATAGGAATCCTGATAGACATAACAATATGAATTTCGATTATAACACCACAAGAAATGAGCTGATCCTGGCCGAATACGGCCGGAATGTTCAGAATATGGTTAAATATATCATTGAATTGCCCGACCGCGACGAACGCAACAAGTACGCTCAGGCAGTAATAGACCTGATGGGTTTCCTAAACCCGCACCTGCGCGATGTAGCGGATTTTAAGCACAAACTCTGGGATCACCTGCACATCATATCCGGTTACCAGATTGATGTAGACAGCCCATACCCGAAGCCTACTCCTGAAGCAGCATTAATTAAACCTGACCATATCGGCTATCCACAACAAAAGATCCGTTACAAACACTATGGAAAAACCGTGGAAGTAATGATCGAAAAAGCAAAAGCAGTGGATGAACCTCAACTTAGGGCTGCAATGGTTCAGGGAATTGCCAATTTCATGAAAATGTCTTACGTCACCTGGAACAAGGACAGCGTAGCGGACGAGACCATTTTCAAAAACCTGCGTGAACTCTCGCAAGGTGCACTGGAGCCGGATGAAAGCATCAACCTGGCAAAAGTAGAGTTTAAACCCGTAGTGCCGGCCAGACAAAACAACAATAAAGGCAAAAACAACAACAAGGGAAGACAAAGCAACAACAATAATAACAACAATAACCGCCAGCGCAATAACAATGGCAAACAACGCTATTAAGATTCACCAAATTTACTTTACAAGATACCTCTACTTATAATATGAATGCATTTGAAATCATTGGTGGAAAAAAATTAAAAGGCGAAATTCAACCTCAGGGTGCTAAGAACGAAGCCTTGCAGATCATCGCTGCAGTTCTGTTGACCGATCAGAAAATCACCATCAGCAATATCCCTGACATCAAAGATGTAAACAAACTCATCGAACTGCTGGGCGATATGGGGGTGACGGTGGAACGCTTATCTAAAGATACTTATACTTTTGAAGCCAAAAATATTGACCTGAACTTCTTCCTTTCTGATACCTTCAAAGCAAAAGGCGGAGGACTAAGAGGCTCAATCATGATCGTAGGTCCACTTCTTGGACGTTTCGGTACTGCTGCGATCCCTAAACCCGGTGGCGATAAAATTGGCAGAAGAAGATTGGATACACACTTCCTGGGTTTCGAAAAGCTAGGCGCAAAATTCAATTACGACAGCAAAAAAGAGTTTTTCAATGTAGATGCCACCAACCTGAAAGGTACTTATATCCTTTTGGATGAGGCTTCGGTAACCGGAACTGCGAATGTAGTGATGGCTGCTGTATTGGCTAAAGGCACTACGACCATATATAATGCGGCATGTGAACCTTACCTGCAACAATTGTGCAAAATGCTGAACCGCATGGGTGCAAAAATCTCAGGTATAGGCTCTAACCTCCTGACCATAGAAGGTGTGGAGAAACTAGGCGGAACAGAACACCGCATGTTGCCTGACATGATCGAAATCGGCTCGTTCATTGGTCTTGCGGCCATGACAGAATCTGAGATCACCATAAAAAATGTATGCTATAGCGAGCTGGGTGTAATTCCCGACGTGTTCCGCAAACTGGGAATCAAGTTTGAGCTAAAGGGCGACGACATTTATATTCCTTCTCAAAAACACTATGTGATTGAGTCATTTATAGATGGCTCGATGCTTACCATTGCAGACTCTCCATGGCCAGGCTTCACCCCCGACCTGCTGAGCATTGTATTGGTCGTTGCCACACAAGCACGCGGTAATGTTCTCATCCACCAAAAGATGTTTGAAAGCAGGCTGTTCTTTGTGGATAAGCTAATTGATATGGGTGCCCAGATCATCCTTTGTGATCCACACAGGGCAACGGTAAATGGTATCGACAAAAAATATAAACTGAGAGGTATCAGCATGACTTCGCCGGATATCCGCGCCGGGGTTTCCCTGCTGATTGCAGCTTTATCTGCTGAAGGAAAATCGACGATTTTCAATATAGAACAGATTGAGCGTGGCTATCAGGACATTGACACTCGTTTGCGTGCCCTGGGTGCTCAGATCAAACGTGTGGATGCTGCCGCACCAAGTCACTAGATCATGATAAATTGATATAAAAAAAGGCATCTGTGAGGATGCCTTTTTTTATACATAAGATTCTGCTTATGCCGAGATGGCATTGATGATATCGTATTGTGTAATGATCTCTATTCTTCCCGATTCTGTTTCTACCAATACAGCGCTATTGTCTTTGTTGATTAGTGCAGAAATGCGGTCGATAGATGTATTCAGGTCTACAAAAGGGAAGCTTGCCGACATGATTTCTTCCACTTTAGCCGATTTCAGGGAAGGATTTTCCATTAAGGCTTTCAGGATATCTCCATCTATCAGCTTACCCACAACCATATCTTTCTGGGTGACCGGAATCTGGGAAATGTTCAGTGTATGCATGGTATTGATTGCCTCCAGCAATGTTTTTTCACCATCAATCGTGACGATCTCCGTGTCTTCTTTCTTGGCAATGATGGATCTCGCAGTGAGTTTTTCGTCTTTTAGGAACCCCCTTTCACGAAGCCAGTCTTCATTGTACATCTTACCCATATAACGGCTGCCATGATCATGAAAAATCACCACCACCACATCTTCAGGCTTCAAGTGGTCTTTCAGCTGCAGCAATCCTGCAACAGCTGAACCTGCAGAATTACCCACAAAAATCCCTTCTTTCCTCGCAATATCGCGGGTCATCAGTGCTGCATCTTTATCGGTTACTTTCTCAAAAAGGTCAATAATGTCGAAATCGACATTCTTGGGTAAAAAATCTTCGCCAATACCTTCTGTGATGTAGGGGTAAATCTCGTTTTTATCGAGGATTCCGGTCTCTTTGTATTTCTTGAATACTGAACCATAGGTATCTATGCCCCAAACCTTGATGTTCGGATTCTGTTCCTTAAGGTATTTTCCTGTGCCGGAGATCGTTCCTCCCGTGCCGACACCCACCACCAGATGTGTAATCTTACCTTCGGTTTGCGCCCAGATCTCGGGTCCGGTCTGCTCATAATGGGCCTGGGTATTGGCCAGGTTGTCATACTGATTGGGTTTCCAGGAATTGGGTACTTCACGTTCCAAACGGGAGGAAACCGAATAATAAGAACGTGGGTCTTCCGGTTCTACATTAGTGGGACAGACAATAACTTCAGCTCCGAATGCACGCAGGGCATCAACTTTCTCTTTGGACTGTTTATCTGTTGTTGTGAAAATACATTTATAGCCCTTGATGATCGCAGCCATAGCGAGTCCCATACCCGTATTACCCGAAGTACCTTCGATGATCGTGCCTCCTGGCTTCAACTTTCCGCTGCGTTCCGCGTCTTCAATCATTTTCACTGCCATACGGTCTTTGATGGAATTCCCCGGATTGGTGGTTTCCACTTTTGCCAGTACCGTAGCCGAAATATCCCTGGTAATATTGTTCAATTTTACCAGTGGCGTATTGCCGATTGTTTCTAATATATTGTTGTACCACATGATACAAAAATACAGATTGAAGATTGGAATTTTATTTACAACATAATATTCGAAATATAATATTTAAATTAAACAAAAAACAACATTATATTTTAATCTACTTATCCAATAGAATTAAAAGCAAATAATATAGTGCCAAAAAGAGAATATCCTAATTGAGCCGGTACACTTTACCAGGCAGCGCAGTCAATATTCCCTGCATTTCCAGGCTCAGCAAGTACATGGCCAGCTTGCTCTGACTAGTGTTGCTGAGTACCGACAATTCATCGATACGCAAAGGAGCAGTTTTGAGTAGTTCTATCACCTTCAGTTCCTCGCTTGACAAGCCCAATGGCAATTGAATTTGCTGGATTTTAGGTTGCTCCTGCTCCCAACCCAGGTAATAAACGAGGTCTTTTGCATGATTGATCAGGGCAGCACGGTTGGTCTTTATCAAAAAATTACAGCCTTCTGAACTAGGATCTGTGGTCCTGCCAGGATAAGCATATACATCGCGGTTATAGGAATTTGCAATATCAGCAGTGATCAATGCGCCACCTTTCGCGGTGGCCTCTACCAGTACAGTGGCATCGGCGATACCAGCTATGATCCGGTTGCGCATCGGAAAATGCTCCCGGTCTGGCTTGGTTTTCAGTGGAAATTCAGTCAGCAGTCCGCCGTTCCTGGCCATTTGTTGGGCTATGGGCTGATGCAGGGGAGGATAAATCCGGTCGAGTCCATGCGCAAGCACCCCGATCGTTGGAATACCATTGGCCAGGCTTTCTTTATGGGCAGCCACATCTATACCATAAGCCAGTCCACTCGCAATGATGACATGATAATCTGCTAGCACCTCTGCGAGTTGCCGGCAAAGTTGTCTGCCATATTCCGTAGCTTTTCTCGTGCCCACCACACTGATGATCCGGTTGTGGTTCAGATCAGCAGTACCTTTATAATACAATAGTATAGGTGCATCGAAACAGTGCCGCAAGCGGTGCGGGAAGTTTTCTTCGGTAAAAAAGAGCGTTTGCACGCCGTGTTTGTCTATGAATTTAAGCTGTTCCTCTGCTTCCCTGAGGGCATTGCCTTCCAAAATGTGTTTCGCCGTGAGCGGCCCTACGCCAGTTACTTGTTGCAATTCCTGATTTCTGGCCTCAAATACGGCCTTAGGGCTTCCAAAATGACCCAAAAGATGTTTGGCCGTAACATGTCCCACTTCCGGGATCAATGTCAACGCGATCTGATAAATTAAACTCATGTGTTAAGTTAGGCAGATCTGACGCAACTGACCAAACACTGCTACAAAAACATTGATTTACAGAATATTAAAATAAAACTATTAAAATAGTTTGCAAACTATAAAAATAGTAGTAACTTTAATTAACATCAAAACGATACAAAATGAGAGAGCTGACAAAAGCGGAAGAACAAGTAATGCTGATACTTTGGGAAATGAAAGAAGGACTGGTCAAGGATGTCATCGACAGGATACTCCCACCCAAACCAGCCTATAATACCGTCTCCACTGTGATACGGGTATTGGAGGGAAAAGGCTTTATAGACCACAAAGCCATTGGCAATACGCACATCTATTTCCCCATCATTTCGGAAGAGCAGTACAAGCATTTCGCACTGGACAAAGTGATGAACAACTACTTTGAAAACTCTTACCAAAGCCTGGTTTCCTTTCTGGTAAAAGAGAAAAACATGGATATGGATGAGTTGGATGAACTGATCAAATTAGCTGAAAAGCTTAAAAACAAGGAATCATGAACTGGTTATACTACTTACTGGAAGCCAACCTGTATCTGGCTGTATTTTACGGGTTTTATCGGCTATTGCTCCATCGGGAAACATTCTATAGTTTAAACAGATATTACTTACTTAGCGCCACTTTACTGGCTTTTGTACTTCCCCTTATACAGGTTGGCTATCTCCAGGTCTTATTGAGCGAGACTCAGGAATCAGTCTCAATTTATGTTAAATCCAGGTCAGGAACTAAAAATCCAATTGTAAATTCCCAGACCTTGGCATTATCCTGGCTAAACATTATTTATGTTTCAGCAGCTATGATATTACTTTTAAGGCTGATACTAAATCTAAGTAAGGTAATAAGGCTTGCCTGGACTTCTCCAAAAGAAAGACATGCAGGTATCATCTATGTGAAATTTGAGGGCATAGAAACAGCATTCTCCTTCTTCAATTTTCTTTTCCTAAACCCAAAAATCGAAAAAAAAGACACAGTTATCCGGCATGAACTGGTCCATATCCATCAAAAACACAGTGCAGATGTCCTATTTTTCGAAATGTTGCAGGTGCTGAATTGGTTTAATCCCCTAGTATGGATGATAAAAAAAGATGTACAACTACTTCACGAATATATAGCCGATGAAAATAGCACAGATTCTGGCTCCATGAAGCATGAATATGCAATGTTTCTAATTCAAAATTCATTCGGACGCTTAACCAACGGTGTCACCAGTCAAATTTTCAACCAATCAATTTTAAAAATGAGAATCAATATGTTAAACAAAAAGAGATCAGCGGACGGGGCCAAGCTCAGGCTCCTGCTGGTATTACCACTATCAGGTGCTATGCTCTGCGCCTCGACACTTGCTTTTAGTAAGGATTATGTAACCATAGATTTGTATTCGTCGACTACGGAAAGCAGAACCATGGCACTACAAGACACTTTAAAGAAAAAGCCCGTCGTAAGGAAAACGGTACCAATACCGAAAAAAACCACGCCCCCTGCACCAAAGGTAACTACTGTAAAGTTTCCTCCCCCTGTTGTCACAAAGGATAAAGTTCCCCCTGCACCTAAGCTAGAACAGGTTAAATTCCCCCCACCAATGGTTAAAAAGAATAAAATAGCGCCGCCCCCACCTCCAGTTGAACCAAAGGAAAGTACGCCAAAAGAACCAGATACGCCAACACCGAATTCTTCGGACAAAATCGTATCAGAACTGCGTAAGGACGGTATTTTGAAAGACGGAATCAGAAGTCTCGAATTCAATATGTTAGGCACCTTGGTAATTATAAATGGAGAAAAGCAAACGGAAGCGATTTCCAAAAAATATGCTTATCTTCTTAATCTGAAAGAAGGTGAAGAATTTGCTTTAGATTTTGTGGATAAGAAGTAATAATGGTACGCGTTTGAACATAATTTAAATTATTATGGAAAATCAATTCATTCTTAAAACCTGTCTAGTAGCTACGCTATTTGTGTCATCAGCTATGGCATTCGCTCAAAAGATCCCCAATAAACAGCAAGCCAGTCTTTACACGCCTGCTGATCTAAAAATAGATGGGACTGCTAAGGAGTGGAACAATAAGTTTCAAGCGAGAAATAGCGCGATAGAGGCTTCTTATACAATAGCCAACAACGACACGACGCTTTATCTGATTATCCAAACACAGCATAAAGATGTGGTTGACAAAATTTTACGGGGAGGGATTACCTTCAACATCAATCATACCTTAGACAAAAAAGACGAACACCAAATAGCAATTACTTATCCGATACTAGATGTTGCAGCCATGTCGAGCATTACAAATATGTATGCAGGAAAAGCTTATGCAAATGCGAATCCAGACACAAAAACCCTCACAATCAAGGAATTGAACAAGGCTTTAGAACTGAAATCAAAAACAATAAAGGTCAAGGGTATAAAAGAAATTCCTGCTGAGGAGATTTCGGTTTATAATCAGGACGGGATTAAAATAGCCTCCAAGTTTAACGACGATCTGTTTTTTACCTACGAGCTGGCGATTCCTATAAAATACCTCTCCTTACCAAATAACGGAATGGAAAGTTTTAGTTACCAGATTAAAGTAAACGCCCCGCCTGTAAGAACTTTTTCCGGAGGTCAGCCACCGCCGCCGGTTCCCATTTCAACCCTCGGAACCACAGATTTATGGGGAGAATATAAATTGGTCAAAAAATAGCGGAAAGCTACTGAGGGATATACACCACGTATTTCGTCTCAAAAAACTCTTCTTCAAAGTAGGCTGAAAGCGGATATAGTTCCGCTTTTAGGCGTGATTCGGAAAGCTCTTCCGCCAGATCCCCTCCCTTTAAATATAGAATCCCGTTCGGGATCGCATTTATAGCTTGTTTTTTAAACTTGCCTTTCACCCAGGGATAAAAATCGATCAACCTCGTAACTGCCCTCGACACCACAAAATCATATTGATCAGGTACTTGCTCGGCCCTCAGATGACTGGCACGAAGGTTCTTCAAACCTAAAGCAGCAGCCACTTCAGTCACTACCTTAATTTTTTTACCTATGGAATCTACAAGGTGAAACTGCACTTCCGGAAACAAAATGGCCAGGGGAATCCCTGGAAATCCTCCACCCGTACCTACATCTAAAATGGTTGTGCCGGCAGTAAAACTGATGAATTTGGCAATACCCAGGGAATGCAGAATGTGGCGTTCGTAGAGCTCATCTATATCCTTACGGGAAATGACATTGATCTGCGCATTCCAAAAGCTATACAATCCATACAACTGATCGAACTGTGCAATCTGCTCCTCACTCAGTTCTTTAAAATATTTTTGTATTAAGGTCGACTTTATTTCCACTTTACTTTTTTAACAAATATAGATACTACGGCGTTAAACACCAGAAAAACAAACAATAAGATATCCAGAACAGGGAACCACCAGCTCAATTTACCATAACTCAAACGCTTTAAGAGCCGTGGATACACAAAACAACGGATCAGGATACTCAGCCCAAAGATGCCCAGGGCAACATACATAGCCGGCTTAAAAAACAACAAGGCTACAAAAAAAACGTAAAACAGGAACTGAAAGCTGATCTGCAGTGATAAGATAAATTTATGCCTGGCCTTATACAGTTTCCCTGCACCAAAATGCCTCTTTTTCTGTCTGAGGTAAGCACTGAAACTCGTGTTCGGGACTGACCAGACATGGCTATCTTTATGGATCCGGATTGCTGTATTTGCAGGCTTTGCATGGGCATTCACAAAAAGATCGTCGTCTCCGGAAGGGATATGCATGTGCGCGGCGAAACCTTTATGTTTAAAAAACAGAGACTTTTTGTAGGCCATATTTCTGCCCACTCCCATATATGGCATGCCTTTTAAAGCAAAAGAAAGGTAGTTTACCGCGGTAAAAAAAGTCTCAAAACGAATCAGTGCGTTCAGCAATCCTTTCTTTTTCAGGTAGGGTGAATAACCAAGCAGGATTTCTTTTTGCTCCTCTTCAGGTTGCTGCATCCCCATTAGCCAGTGTTCGGACGCAGGAACACAATCCGCATCTGTAAATACCAGCCAATCAAAGGAAGCTGCTTTGATCCCCATCGTGACCGCAAATTTCTTTCCCGCAATGAACTTCTCCCCTTCATTGATCGTCACCACTTTGAGCCTTGCATGCTGCTTAGCCATGCTTTCGAGGTAATCAAAAGTTCCGTCCCAGGAACGGTCATTGACGACCACAACTTCAAAATCAGGATAATTCTGGGCGAGGACAAGCGGTAGGTATTGCTTTAGATTTTCTAGCTCATTGCGTGCACAAATCACTACACTTAGTGGTTTTCTGGCCGTAGCAGCGATTGGCTCTATGGGTATAAGTGCGAGCTTGAGATGTACGAAAAGGCTGAAATAGAGTTGTATTAAAAAGCAAAAAGTTAGAGCACCAATCAGGCAACTCTCTATTAAGGTTAATTCCACGATGTATTTTTGTAACGTGCAAATTTCTCATTTTCGCTGGTTTTTTTGCTACTTTTGCACAGATTTTTTGATATATATAAATAAATGAAGTTCAGTTTACAGGCTAAAGATGTCCATTCGAAAGCGAGGGCAGGGACAGTAACCACGGATCATGGAGAGATACAAACCCCGATTTTCATGCCTGTAGGTACCGCAGGGACAGTTAAAGCAGTTCATCAGCGGGAACTAAAAGAAGATATACACGCCCAGATCATCCTGGGAAATACCTATCACCTCTACCTCAGACCAGGTCTTGATATTCTGGAAAAAGCGGGAGGATTACACAAATTCATCGGCTGGGACCGCCCCATCCTAACAGACAGCGGCGGTTATCAGGTTTATTCCCTGAGCAAAGTGCGAAAAATCAAAGAGGAAGGTGTTACTTTTCACTCGCATATAGATGGTTCCAAACACCTGTTTACCCCAGAGTATGCGATGGATATCCAGCGTACCATCGGGGCCGATATCATCATGGCTTTTGATGAATGTACTCCTTATCCATGTGATTATAAGTATGCGGCTTCATCGATTAACATGACACACCGCTGGTTGAAACGCTGCTGCGCACGTTTTGACAGTACCGAGCCTAAATATGGTTTCAACCAGACCTTATTCCCGATCGTACAAGGCTCTGTATATAAAGACCTGCGGGTAAAATCTGCAGAATTCATTGCCTCCATGGAACGTGAGGGAAATGCTATTGGCGGACTTTCTGTAGGGGAACCTGCAGAAGAAATGTATGGCATGACAGAAGTGGTCTGTGACATACTACCTTACGATAAACCACGTTATTTAATGGGTGTAGGCACACCCGTCAACATCCTGGAAAACATCGCATTGGGCGTCGACATGTTCGACTGCGTAATGCCTACCAGAAACGCCAGAAACGGAATGCTTTTTACCAGGAACGGAATGATCAACATCACCAACAAAAAATGGGCAGATGACCTTTCTCCAATAGATCCGGAGAGTGATCTGCATGCCGATCAGGTGTATTCTAAAGCTTATCTGAGGCACCTGATGCATTCGAAAGAGATGCTGGGCGCACAGATTGCTACGTTGCACAACCTCCATTTCTACCTATGGCTGGTGAAAGAGGCCCGTGAAAAGATCATTTCTGGTGAGTTTTATGCCTGGAAAAACAAAATGGTGACTATCTTAGGGAATAAATTGTAAATGAGCATTTTCAGAAACAGGATCAAAATCATTGATTGGTACATCATCAGCAAATACCTGGGTACATTTATTTACACCCTGACGCTGTTCATCATCATCATCATCATCTTTGACCTTTCTGAAAAACTGGACGATTTCCTGACTGCAAAACTCAGTTTCTGGCAGGTAATCAGCCTCTACTATGCTGGTTCTATCCCCTTTTACGTAAACATGCTTTCGCCGCTGATCAACTTTATTGCGGTGATCTTCTTTACGGCGAAGATGGCAGACCAGACTGAAATTGTGCCTATTTTGAGCGGCGGCGTGAGTTTCAACCGCTTCCTGCTACCCTATTTTGTATCTGCTTTCATCATTTTTTCCTTCAATCTAGCAGCCAATTTATACGTTTTACCCCATACCAATCAGCTTAAAAACAGCTTCGAAAATACCTATGTAAAGAAGAATGCCCCATCGAGCAAGAACAACATCCACATGAAGCTCGATAAAAGCACTTACATTTATATGGATAATTTCGACAATAGAAGCAAAACCGGCACCCGCTTTACCCTGGATAATTTCAAGGGCGATGTGATGACCAAAAAGCTGGTTGCAGAGCAAATCCAATGGGATTCCGTGAAGCGCTCCTGGAAGCTCACCAATTACTCTGTAAGGCTTGTAGATAAGCTTAAAGAGACCATGATCAGCGGTTCAGGGATGACAAAAGATACGGTACTGGACATGCGTCCGGACGACTTCTCAGCTTATGATAACATCTATGAGAACATGAGCAATAAAGAGCTGGGGGAAAAGATCAGGAAGGAAAATGTCAGGGGCACAGGCATCATGAATGACCTGTTGTTTGAACGTTATAAACGCTGGCTAAGCCCTTTGTCGGCTTTTGTATTGACATTAATCGGTGTTGCTTTATCTTCCCGCAAGGTACGCGGCGGCGTTGGCCTACCATTGGGAATAGGAATTTTACTGAGTTTCGGTTATATTGTATTGAATCAATTTGCTAAAATGTTCTCCCTAAAGGGTGATTTTCCTCCCCTTCTGGCAGTGCTCGCTCCTACCATTTTCTTCGGATTACTCGGCTATTATCTGCTGAGAAAAGCACCAAAATAAGACCCGTTATCCACCCCAAATTTCCTGCCATGAGCAACTCTTCTGCTGTTACCAAAAACCTGTTGATCCTTCATTTTACAGTGTTCATCTGGGGCTTCACAGGCATCCTTGGCGCACTCATTTCTGTGGATGCAGTGCAGCTCGTCTGGTACCGTGTGATGATCGCAAGCATTACTTTATTTGGCTATTTTATACTCAGTAAAACAAGCATCAGGGTGACCAAAAAACAGTTCCTGTCCTTCTTTTTTACAGGCAGTATTGTAGCCCTTCATTGGATTCTTTTCTTCCATGCCATCAAGATTTCTACCGTTTCTGTAGTGCTGGTATGCATGTCATCCGTCACACTTTTTACGGCGATCCTGGAACCGGCCATCAAAAAACAACCCATACTGGGCACAGATATCCTTGTCGGAATACTCATTATTTGTGGTATCTACCTCATATTTAAATTTGAATCCCAACATACATTAGGGATCATATTAGGGCTCATATCGGCCTTTGGCGCTGCCCTTTTTGCGACCATAAACTCCACTCTTGTCCAGAAAAGTGACCCAAAAATCATCGGATTTTACGAGGTAGCCGGTGCCTTTTTCTGGATCAGTGTATACCGTTTTTACACTGGAGAGCTCCAGGTAGAGCACTTCAACCTGAGTCTCAGCGACTGGGTTTACCTCCTCATTTTAGGAACCATCTGCACCGCCCTGGCCTACGTTGCAGGGGTCTCTGTCATGCGCGCTTTATCTGCATTCCGGGTAGCGCTTATCACCAATCTGGAACCCGTATACGGCATCCTTTTGGCCTTCCTTTTCTTTGGTAAAAGAGAAGCGATGTCGCTGGGTTTTTACCTTGGTGCAGTCATTATTCTGGGATCAGTATTCCTTTATCCGGTCTATAAAAAACGCAAAAACCTACACTAAACCTGGGGCTTTCCATCGGGGGTAGGGGAGCAGTTCAAGCTCCTCTGACCGGCATTTCTGTGCGCTGAATTTTGCAGAAAGACCAGCTAGGAACAGGCTTGGACTGGCGTTAAGTTAAGCCCAAAATCTGGATATAAAACGTAAATCTCATCGCGATACATCGGTCTGATCCGTATACATTTCCGAAAGCAGCCAAAGAAATTTAATTGTATTTAAACACGAAATAGTGTACCTTAATTGCAGATTGGCAGGAAACCAAGCGCAAGACCTTGATTGCTGAACAAAAGCTCCAAATCGCACTTAAAAATGCACAAATACGAGCGTAACCCACTTGATCATAAAAACACCTAATCACTCATAATCAAATACTTAAATATTTAAATATAAAGTAAAAAATAACATAAAAAAGATTCAAAAACGAAACAAATACTAACGAAATTAGCAAATCATCAATAAGCATGTTTAAAAACATATTCAAACATCTGAAAATCAAAATAATAAATACACTTACTTTAACCTTAATTTCACATTGTACTTTTGCGCAGCTTTTCGGAGGCGAACAAAACCCACTTAGTGTAAAATGGAGGCAAATTGAAGCGTCGGGTTTCCGGGTCATTTATCCGGCCGAACTCGAACAGGAAGCACAGCGCATGGCCAACACACTTGGTCACATCTACCCCTATGTCGGCAACTCCCTGAACAGGCAAAGAACAAGCATCCCGATCCTCCTTCAGAACCAGGGTGTGATTGCCAATGGCTTCGTTCAGCTTGCCCCAAAGAAATCAGAATTCTACACCACTCCACCACAACAGTTCGACAGTCAGGACTGGCTCAACAACCTGGCCGTTCACGAGCTCCGCCATGTGGCACAGTTTGACAAACTCACAAATGGAAAAGCGAGGCCTTTTCCTGAAGATGTATACTTTGCCTGGTTCGGCGTCAGCATCCCACTTTGGTTTTTTGAAGGTGATGCGGTAACCATCGAAACGGCACTCACCAATGCCGGCAGAGGAAGGCAGCCTTCCTGGATCATGCCTTACCGGACGGCACTTTTAGAAGGAAGAAAAATTTCTTACAGCAAAGCTTACTTTGGCTCCAACAAAGACATCACTCCCGGCTACTATCAGTTGGGCTACCTGATGGCTTCCGACATCCGAAAAAAATTTGGTAAAGGAATTTTCGACAGCGTGCTCACCGATATCCGAAAAAGACCGCTCCGCCTCTACCCTTTTTCCAACAGCCTGAAAAAATTCACAGACAAAGGAAGTCGTCAATGGTTCCTCCAAACCAGCGGGCAACTGAAGCAGGAATGGTCGGCCCAGGACAAAAACCTGAAGACCCAGGACTACCCGGTACTGAGCAAATCTGCCAGCTATGCGAGCAATTATTTTATGCCTCAAAAACTGCCTGACGGAAATATCCTGAGCTTGAAACAGAGCAAGGCTGAGCCCGCCCATTTCGTGCTGATCGGTCCAGACAAAAAAGAGCGCAAACTCCTAGGGATCGGCTATCAGGAACAACCCTGGTTTAGCTATGCGAACAACCTGCTCGTTTGGGACGAAGTCCGCTACGATCCCCGCTATCGTCAGCGCAGCTACAGTGTCATTTGCAGCTACGATCTGCTGAGCGGAAAAATCAGAACACTCAGTTCAAGGAGCCGGCTTTTCTCTCCATCGATTTCCGCCGACGGAAAAAAAATAGTGGCCGTGCAGTTTGACCTCAGCAACAAATGCAACCTGGTGGAACTTGATGCCCATACCGGAAAAATCCTGAATACCATTCCCAATCCGGAAAATCTGATCCTGCAAACCCCGGCCTACGATGAACAGGCCACACACATCGCTTACATCGCATTGAGTGAAAAAGGAAAAACTTTGCAGGTGACGGGAAAGGAAGACAAAACGGATGTTCTCATCCAAGCCACACAACAGCAGCTCAGCAGACCAATCTACATTGGTGCACAGATTGCATTTAACGCGCACTACAACGGGATCGACAACATTTACACTGTTGATACCAGCAGCAAAAAGATAAGCGCTATGAGCGCATCTAAATACGGCGCCTTTAATCCTTCAAAAATTCCGGGCAGGGACAGCATCACTTTCAGCAACTACACAGATGGTGGTTACGCGGTGTCATCCGCGGTCATAGAACCTAAAACTCCGGGCAGAAATAGCTTCGTAAATTTCAGCACAGCAACACGAGCGCAGGAAAGCACGAAAAACGTATTTTTAAACGTCCCTGACAGCACATTTACCTCTCGCCCATACAAAACCCTGTCCAACCTGTTCAACGTCCACAGCATCATCCCTGTGGTTGAAGATGAATACAAGTTCGGACTGCAGCTCAATTCCAATAACCTCCTCAGTACTTTCGATTTTTTCGCAGAGGCCGATTATCACCGGGACATCAACCGTTTTGAATACGTCTCGGGTGTCAAGCTCAAAATGTTTTACCCGGTCCTTACTGCCACCTACCGCAACCGTCCAAGGAGAAGTTTCTACAGTGCAAAGACCGGCATAGAACAGGGCGACTGGCGGGAACACAACGTCCAGCTGCAGGCGTCGCTACCACTCAGCTTCAATGTGCGCAACCACAGCTACAACATTTCCGCCAGTGTATTGACCAGCTACACGAGCCGCTACATGCCGGAGAACCTGCCCTCCAATTTCCTCAGCAAACTCAAATTTCCATTGCAGTACAGTACAACCCTTACGCATTCGACCAGAGTTTCGGAGCGTGACATCGCACCAAGATGGGCACAAACCCTCCGCTTCACTTACGTACACCAGCCCTTTGACGACCTGCTGCCGGGAAAACTTTTTGCCGCCGAAGGCTTCTTCTACTTTCCGGGCCTGCTGCGAAACCATTCCTTCCTGGCCAACTTCAACTGGCAGAACGGAACCGGGATCAGGAGATTCGACAGAGAGATCAACAGTGTTTACGGGTACAACAACATCAGGGCAAGGAGCACGCTGAAAAACACACTGCTGTTCAACTACCGTTTCCCTTTTGCTTTTCCAGATGCTGAATTAGGGCCATTGGCCTATATCCGGAATTTCCGGATAAGCCTTTTCTGCCATTACGAGAACTTTGGACTGGAGACCAATCTGGCCGAACCCAAGACTTACGGATTTGAGCTCCGCAGCAGCCTGAACGTACTGCGTTATCAGCCGGTTGTAGATTTAGGCGCGAGATTTGTGTTTGTGAACAAAAGCTATCATCAAAACCCTATCTTAGAATTGATTTTAAATTACAGTTTTTAAGCCATGAAGACCAAAACCATTTTCATCATTGTTTTCACCATACTCATCACTGTCTTTCTGATGATGAACCAGGATGCTGTGGAATTCAATTTCTTTTCTGTAAAAACAGAAATCTCTAAATTACTGGTCATCGGAATCTGCACTTTCGTGGGATTTGTACTGGGTTACTGGGCAGCGAAACCACGGACCACCATCAGCAGCTATGATACGAACGATCCCCAGGGAACACCTGAGGACCGGAGAAATGAGTTGAAAAGAAACAGCGAGCTCAGTGATGAGGACCGCGATTACATCAGTTAGAGCGTTCGTCATCCTGAATTTATTTCAGGATCTCGGGCATACTAATAAATCCTGCTAAGGCGGGATCCTGAAATAAATTCAGGATGACGTATCCTCCCAGACATTGAGATAAAACTATACCAAAGCCTGACTGATATCGCCGAGAATGTCATTGATGTGCTCCAGGCCAATTGATAGCCTGACCGTACCTTGCTCAATGCCTACTTCCAGACGCTGAGCTTCCGTCAATTTGGAATGCGTGCTTGTCGCAGGGTGTGTGGCAATTGAACGGGTGTCTCCCAAATTTGCAGAGATAGAGAACATTTTCAGTTTATCCATGAAAGCACTGGCTGCTGCAGCGCCACCTTCGATCACGAAAGTCACAATACCCCCACCTTGTTTCATCTGTTTTTTAGCGATTTCATATTGAGGATGCGAAGGCAGGAAAGGATACATTACCTTTTTCACCACCGGGTTGCGCTCTAAAAATTCAGCTACTTTCAGCGCGCTTTCACAATGTCTGTCCATGCGAACCGCCAGGGTCTCCAGACTTTTCGACAATAACCAGGCATTGAACGGCGCCATTGCCGGGCCACTATGTCTTGCAAAACCTTCAATTTCTTTGATCAGCTGGTGAGAACCTAAAATGATTCCTCCCAAAGTACGGCCCTGTCCGTCGATGAACTTCGTGGCTGAATGGATGGAAATGTCAGCCCCAAGTTTGATCGGCTGCTGCAGATATGGGGTCGCAAAACAGTTGTCGACCACCAGGAGTATCCCATTTTTCTTAGCCAATTGACCAAGCCATTCCAGATCAATAATGTCGATTCCGGGATTTGATGGCGTCTCCACGAAGATCATTTTGGTATTTGGACGGATGCCCTGTTCCCACTGCTCCGGCTTATCCAGATCAGCATAGTCATAGGTGATGCCCCATTTTGGAAAAATATTGTTCAGCAACTGGTGTGTAGAGCCAAAAACCGAGCGGCTCGACAAGACATGGTCTCCTGAAGCCAGAAAAGTCATGAAGGTAGTAAAGATCGCTGCCATTCCGCTAGCGGTTGCCCAGCCGTTTTCTGCTCCTTCCAGCACAGCCATTTTATTGATCAGTTCATCGGTATTTGGATTGGCATAACGGCTGTATACGTGACCCTCCTTTTCATTGGCAAAAAGTGCACGCATTTCCTCTGCATCGTCAAATTTGTAACTTGAAGTCAGGTACAATGGTACCGAATGCTCTTTAAACTGTGTTCTTTCCGCCTGTAAACGAATGGCAAGGGTCTCGAAATTCTCTTCCTGCATGGTAAATTATTGGTGTATGGTGTAAGTAAAATTAATTGTTGCCGAGCGGCCCAGAATATTGGACACTGAGCAGTATTTATCGAAGGTCATGTCCAGTGCACGCTCTACTTTAGGCACACTCAATGCGCCATAAAGATCAAAATGAATATCAATGACATCAAATATCGGTGGCATCTCCTGATCCTTGCGTGTTGCCTTGATGCTGATCTTCACATCATCCAGGGGTTCTTTTTGCTTAGTCAGCACATTGACCATATCAATGCCACTGCAGCCACCCAGACCGATCAGGAGCATTTCCATTGGCCTGAACCCTTTTCCTTCTCCGCCGATTTCCTGCTTGGCATCCAGCTCCACGGTAAAGCCGTTGGAATTCTCTGCCTCAAAATTAAATTTTCCGCTTTTACGCACTAAATTGATCTCCATAATTGCACTAAACGTTATAAAATACTTGGTTCTCTTTTTCCAGTTCAGGTAGCCTGGTCTCTTTTTCAAAAATTCCAAAAACACTGGAGCCGCTGCCGCTCATGGCAGCATATACTGCACCTGCATCATACAAAGCAGCTTTCAGCGCTTCCACCTGAGGATATTTTGAAAAAACCGTTTGCTCGAAATCATTCACAAGCCTCGACTTCCATTCCCTGATAGGCAAAGGTATTAAATCTTTTAGCGAAGTACTAGGAAGCACAGGCTTTATTCCGCTATAGGCATCTGCCGTAGAGACATGTACAGGAGGCTTCGCCAATACCAGGTAGTAAGCAGAAAGATCCAATTCAATTTCAGTAAACTGATCTCCGATCCCCCCGGCAAACACAGGTGTATTGCGAATAAAAAAGGGACAGTCTGCCCCAAGCTTTGCGGCATAAGCCTCCATTTGCCCTAAGCTCAGTCCAAGCTCAAATTTGTCGTTCAACAATTTTATGAGGAAAGCCGCATCTGCCGAGCCGCCACCAAGACCTGCCCCAACCGGAATATTTTTCAATAAAGTGATGCATTGCGGAGGCAAGGTAAAATCCGCAGCCAGCAGATGATAAGCCTTCAGGCAAATATTGTCTTCCGAAGAACCCGGCACGTCAATTCCCCTGATTACACAGCTCGTCTCCAACGCATCAGTAATTTCTACGACATCAGTTACCTTAACCGGATAAAATACAGTTTCAAGATCGTGATAACCATCAGGCCTTTTCCTGATGACGTGTAATCCAAGGTTAATCTTGGCGTTGGCGAATGCAAGCATGAATGATCCGGTTAAATGTTATGCCGGCAAACTTACAAATAATCGGTTCAGAATTCTAAACCAGCTTCCAGGGCGTTTAAAAATTCATCAACCTGTGGAGAAGCTCTACAATATTTTTTTTGGCACAAATACATAATCAACTAAAAATCAGCACGATGCCAAAAAGCGAAAGCAATGGCATCATTATGTAGTATAGACTAAACAGAATTAACAATGATTATCTAAATTTTAAAACATACCATTATGAAAAAGATCATTTTATCAGCAGCATTTTTAGCAGTAGCAGGATTAACAACAGTTAAAGCAAGTGACATCAAAAACCCAGTAGCAGTTGCTGTAGTACAAGATAGCACAACCAAAACACCGGTTGAAATCAAAGATCTTCCAGACGCGGTAAAAACAACTCTGGCATCTGAGCCGGTGAAAGACTGGATCCCAACCGCATCATTCCTGGTGACTTTGGCAGACAAAAGCACTTACTACCAGGTTGATGTAAAAAAAGAAGAGGAAACCAAATCGCTGAAAATCGCAGCGGATGGCAAAATCATCGAGTAAGCGAAATAAATAGAGCGTGTATAATAACTAGTAGTGCAGAAAGCCGGAGGATTCCGGCTTTCTCTATTTCTAATCCCGCCCAAAGTAAAGCGTCATAACAACGTTTATTAATTTCTTTTTTCTACATTAGTGAGCAAAACACCAAATATGATCTTCAGGTACTTGCTTTCATTATCATTTGCATTCTGCATCAGCACAGGTATTTACGCGCAGTCAAATCCAGACGCTCAAATCTCTGTCGACTTCTTACAATCCCTTACACCTATGAAACCCATATGGGCCTGGTTTGGATATGATGAACCCAACTACACTTACATGAAAGATGGAAAAAAACTCCTGACAGAGATTTCCAAAGCAAGTCCGGTTCCTGTTTTCGTACGTGCTCACAGTTTGCTGGTCACCGGCGACGGAGTTGCTGCCCTCAAATGGGGATCTACCAATGCCTATACCGAAGACGCAAAGGGCAATCCCATATACAACTGGTCCATCATCGACAGTATTTTCGACACCTATATCAAAAGGGGCATGAAACCCCTGGCTCAGATTGGCTTTATGCCAGAAGCATTATCAACGAAACCGGTACCCTATAAACACAACTGGAAACCCGGCGACAATTACAACGACATCATCACAGGATGGGCCTATCCTCCCAAAGACTACAATAAATGGGCTGAACTCGTGTATCAATGGGTGAAGCACAGCATAGAACGTTATGGTAAAAAAGAAGTGGAAAGCTGGTACTGGGAATTATGGAACGAGCCAAACTCCCCTTATTGGAAAGGCACACAGGAGGAGTTTTTCAAACTCTATGACTATTCAGCCGACGCAGTCAAGCGTGCCTTGCCCACAGCCCGAATTGGAGGAACCGACATTACGGGCAACGGCATGAAATTCCAGCATGCTTTCATCAGGCACTGCCTGACCGGCACCAACTATGTCACCGGTAAAATTGGATCGCCACTGGACATCATTTTATTTCATGCCAAGGGCTCCCCTACTTTGAATGATGGCCGGGTGGTAATGGGCATCCGCAATCAGCTCAACGACATCGACAGGAACCTGAAGGTCATCCGCTCCTATCCAGAACTAAAAGACATTCCCATCGTAATCGGCGAATCTGATCCTGAAGGCTGTGCGGCCTGCGGCATGGCCACTGATCCGCAAAATGCTTACCGCAATGGCACCATGTATTCCAGTTATACTGCAGCCTCTTTTGCCAGAAAGTATGAATTGGCACATTTGCAGCAGGCGAACCTGATTGGCGCGGTCACCTGGGCCTTCGAATTTGAAAACCAGCCCTGGTTCTACGGCTTCCGGGACCTGGCCACCAATGGTGTAGACAAACCGGTATTGAATGTTTTCCGCATGTTTGGAATGATGAGCGGCGAACTGGTAAAAGTAGCAGCCAACAGGATGTACCCGCTTCAAAAAATCCTGGATTCAGGTGTACGCGGCAAGACAGACATCGGTGCTCTGGCTTCCAAAGACAAAAAATCCGCAGCAGTGATGGTCTGGAACTACCATGATGCAGATGAAAAGGGTACACCGGAGCAGGTAAAAATAGAGCTAAAAGGCCTTATGGGAAAAGAGGTAAGCCTAAGCCACTACCGCATCGACGATGCGCACAGCAATTCATATGAAGTCTGGAAAAAAATGGGTTCACCACAGGCACCTACCGCAAAACAGATTGCGGAATTGGAAAAAGCAGGTCAGCTGACGCTACTCAGCAAACCAGAAAAACTGAAACTCAAAGCCGGGATGGCTTCTGTTTCTATTCTTCTACCAAGACAAGGGGTGTCCTTGCTGAAACTATCGTACTAAGCTCAGTTTTTTCTTCTTCCACTAATTCCTGGAATGCGACATTCAGCTGATTAGGAATCCAATTCCCTTTTGTGGACCTGGTATAACAACGCCAGCCCTTTGGTGAGAAATCAAATGGCAGAGCCGATTGCAGAGATGCCAGATAGCTCATATGATCACGATCAAGCTCGCCAAAAGGCAACATGAACCAGGCCGAAAGCGTTTTTCTACGTTCGGAAATACGGAGGTACAATGAAGACCTGGCTTTTCTCTGATCAAGCACCGGAAGGAGGGCTTGGTTTGGAATCACGGCCCCGCTTTGTGTCTCCGTAAACATAAATTCCCATTTGACACAGAGCAGCAGGTTATCATCGGCCATAACCAGTGGAAAAGTACGTTTCAAAGCAGAGGGCCAGGCATTCCAATATACCAGATCCTTTTTGATAGACCAATAGTTCCACCAGTCGAACCTGGGCAAGCCGAAATGCAAGCAATATTTTAAAAACGCAAAAATGCTGAACTCATGCATCACCACCTGAACATGCTCCGGTTGCCTGCAATCAGTGTATTGAGCCAGGAATGAAGTTACATCCTGGAAAATTTTCTTTGCACTGCCCCTATGAAGTTGGTGCGCGCCCCCGGAGCTCAGGGCGAGACCATTATAAGTGATGAAAGATTTCAATACGACTAACCTAATATTTCTGCCCGCAAATTACATCATTTTTAACAGAAACTCAAACAATGCTGATTTCGGACAATTACTGAACCAGCAAATCGTTCAACTGCTTTAGTGTAGCGGGATCGCCCGGACGACGGGCATTTTTATCGACGATATAACCAGTTTTATCGACAATAAAATACCTGGGGATCGTTTTGATCTCCAACTGATTCGCAATAGGACTATACAACTCCCGCTTCAAAAAATAATTTTCGCCCTCCATATTTTGGGAGGCGACAAGTTCCTTCCAAGACTTTTCCTGAGCTGAACTCACACAGAGGTATACAAAAACGATATCCTTCCCACTCATTTTCTCTCTTAAAACCCTGGAGTTGGGCATTTCGGCGATACAGGGAGCACACCAGGTAGCCCATACATCGACATACACGACCTTACCCTTATATTTTGACAAGATACTACCCAGTGGATCCTTAGCATCCAACTGAGCTGCATCATGCAAAATCGCCTTTGGCGGCACTTTAGAATGGTACAGTTCGTCATACATTCGCTCGTAATCATTCAGGAATCTCTTTTTCAACACAGTGGATGCTACTCCTTCCCGGTAAGCCTTAAGATTCGGCTTGATGAAGGCAATCTTCGTTGGACTAAGGTATTTATACAAGGTCTTTGTTGCATAGACGTCCCTGAGGTAAGGATCTTTCAAGCCTAAGACATAGTCAAACTCGGGAAGGTTATGTTCCGAATCTGCTACATAGGACGGGACAAGCGGAGCGACATATTTCTCGTAAAACAGATTGTTGCTATGCTTATCAGCGGGATAGTTCAAAGTATCCAGAAAACGACGGGCATCTCTTTTCGCTTCTTCACCAAAACCTTTATCTGGCTGTAATATATATTGCGCGATTTGATTTCCCGTGACCGTCACGCCTTGATCCCCATCCAGGGCTTTATACCTCACCAGGAAATAATACTGATCAATAAAGGTCTGATAACGTTGATTAGCAAGTGCTTTTGGATTATCGAAAATGATTTGATTCGCTTTAAAAAAATCGAGCATACCAGGATCCTGAATTTTTTCCCGCAGTAGTACGTTTACATAGATGCATGCCAGGCCATAGCGTTGTTCGATATCGGCCTGTTCTGATACAAAGGGATCAACACGATGTGTTGCAAAATAATCACGATTAAAAGCCAAAACCTGTTTTAAACGCTGCGAAATATGCTGTTTGAAGGCCTCCAAGCTGTCTTTTTTCGCTTTCATGAGTTCTTCATACTCCATGATCCTGCTAAATTCAGAATGATCCAAAGCCTTGGTATAAGCTTGGTATTGGGTATTGATGGCACCTGCAAGGCCTCCATATTCAATTTTTCGTTCCTTATGATCTGCGCTCTGAAAAAACTTCAAACTGAAATCCTTTCCTGGCTGTGCATATAAATAAAATTGAATCAGGCCTCCGAATCTGACCTTATCACCAGTTTTAGTCCCCTGCAGTAACCGGAGTTGCGTCGCAGACTGAATTGGAAGGTGTGTACTGAAATTACCGGAGGCGTCTCTATGGATGGGAATAACAATATCTTCCCCTGTTATGGGATCTGAATATTCGAAGGCCAGGCTATCGACCATGCTCGACTGTAAAGCCAACTGCCTTAAATTACCAGAGATGGTCAGGCCTGTTTTTGAACGCATAGGCTTTAGTTTGAGGTTTCCATCAGCCGATTGCGCCATGCCTGTAATCTGAAAAACAAATAGAAATATCAACGAGAGGGCTTGTGAGCGTAGTTTCATATAGGAGTATGATTTGGTTTAGCGAATATATAAAAAACGATGAAAATCAGCGGATATATAGTTAGTCAACGTACACCAAAAGTTAATCAGCATTGCAACACATCTTCGTAGCACGGATAAATTAAATTACTTAAATTAGCCGATCAATAATTTGGCTTAAAAATTCTATGAAACAATACCTGGAGCTGATGCAGCATGTGCTGGATCAGGGCACACAAAAACACGACCGCACCGGCACCGGTACCATCAGCGTATTTGGCTACCAGATGCGTTTTAACCTGCAGGAAGGTTTCCCTATGGTAACCACCAAGAAACTGCACCTGAAATCGATCATCCACGAGCTGATCTGGTTTCTGAGCGGAGATACGAACATCAAATACCTCAAAGATAATGGCGTAAGGATCTGGGACGAATGGGCAGATGAAAATGGCGACCTTGGCCCCGTATACGGCTCCCAATGGCGCTCATGGCCTAAGCCTGATGGCGGACACATTGATCAGATCAGCAAGATCGTAGATACAATTAAGAACAATCCGGATTCGCGGAGGATCATCGTATCCGCATGGAACGTTGCTGAAGTAGACAACATGGCTTTGCCGCCATGCCATGCTTTCTTCCAGTTTTATGTGGCAGATGGTAAACTCAGCTGCCAGCTCTACCAGCGCAGTGCAGATATATTCCTAGGTGTACCTTTTAATATTGCCTCCTATGCGCTGCTGACCATGATGGTGGCGCAGGTATGCGGCTTGCAGTACGGCGATTTTATCCATACACTGGGTGATGCACATTTGTACAATAACCATATTGAACAAGCCAAATTGCAGTTGAGCCGCGATGCCCGGAAATTGCCGCAGATGGAGATCAAGCCCGGGGTAAAAGATATTTTCAGTTTCAAATTTGAAGATTTTACCTTGCAGGACTACGATCCCCATCCGCACATTAAAGGAGCAGTAGCCGTATGATTGTAGCCATGGTAGTAGCGATTGCAGAAAATCACGCAATCGGCAAAGACAATCAGCTCCTCTGGCACCTCCCTAAGGACCTGAAACATTTTAAACAGATCACCGCCGGACATACCATCATCATGGGCCGCAAGACCTTTGATTCCATGGGTAAGCCCCTGCCCAACAGGCGCAACATTGTGATCACCAGAAACACAGAGTTGGAACTTCCTGGTGCTGAAGTAGTAGGCAGTGTGCAGGAAGCCCTTGCTTTATGTGCTTCCGACGAAGAGGAAGTGTACATCATTGGTGGCGGAGAAATCTATAAAATGGCCATGCCGCTTACGGATAAGATCTATTTAACCGTAGTTCAGCACAGTTTTGACGGCGATGCTTTCTTCCCGGAAATTGAACCCGGGGAATGGAAAGAAACGGCTTCTGAATCCCATTCTCCAGATGAAAAACACCAATATGGTTTCACATTTTCTACGCTGGAACGGCGATAAACAGACGAAAGCGTAATTAGTTTGGCTGCTTATAATTAAAAATTTCATAAGCTGGCCTATTAATTAAAAAAATAATTAGATTTGCCGACTTGTTAAAAAAAATATAGCATAATAATTTACAAACAAATGCAGGGTAAAGGTTTTATTAAATTTATGGCAATACTTCTAGGTATTGTCTGTGTGTATTCTCTCTCATTCAACTTTGTGACCTCTAAAGTTGAAAAAGACGCAAAAGCTTATGCTAAAGGAGATCCGGAAAAAGAAAAAGCTTATCTGGACTCTATGGCTACCGTACCGGTATATCCAGTATTAGGATTCAACTACCAGTTCTGTAAAGGCAAAGAAATCAACCTTGGGCTCGACCTTAAAGGTGGGATGAACGTAACGATGGAGATATCGTTGGCGGAATTGGTAAAAAATCTGGCCGGCAATACTGCTGATGCCAATTTCAACCAGGCCTTATCTATTGCACAGCAAAAACTGAATGCTGGTGGTAAAGACTATATCGATTTGTTTGTAAGCGAGTTTGAGAAACTTTCTCCTAACGCAAAACTGGTAGATTTCTTCTCTAACCAGGACAATGCTAAAGAACTAAAACCTGACGCAAGCAATGCTGAGGTAAAAAAATACCTTTCTGCTCAGGCTACAAGTGCGATCGACCGCTCTTTCATCATCATCAGAAGCCGTATCGATGGTTTCGGTGTAGTGAGCCCGAACATGCAGAAACAGGAAGGTACCAACCGTATCCTGATCGAAATGCCGGGTGTACAGGACAAAGAGCGTGTACATAAATTATTACAAGGTTCTGCGGAGCTGCAATTCTGGCAAGTATATCAGAATGATGAGGTGTATCCTGTATTGGAAAACATCAACAAAACGCTTGCAGCTACTTTAAAAGATACTAAAACTGCAGACACCACTACAGGTGCTGTTGCTGATACTGCTAAATCCGGAAGTAAACTGGCTGGTCTGGCCAAGAAAACTGAAGCGACGGATTCAGCTGCTGTAAAAACCAATGAACTTGCAAAATCAAATCCTTTATTTGCGGTATTGAACGTACCTACTTTCCAGGGTCAGAACGGTCAGCCTTCGTTGCGTCCGGGTCCGGTTGTGGGCTGGGTAGCTCAAAAAGATACAGCTAAAGTAAATGCATTTTTCAAAAGACCTGAAGTTGCGGGTATCATTCCTCAGAGCTACAAGTTCATGTGGAGCGTGAAGCCAGCTGACCTGGGTATGCCTGCAGGTGGTGCTAAAATATTTGAACTGTATGCCATCAAAGTAACCTCACTGGATGGTAAACCTGATCTGGGTGGTGACGCTATTGCTGATGCACGTGCAGATTACGATCAAAATGGCAAGCCAGAAGTTTCAATGAGCATGACTGGTGATGGTTCCGGTAAATGGAAAAAAATCACAGCAGAAGCTTCAGCCGATCCAAATAACAAAAAAGCAATCGCTATCGTATTGGACAACGCAGTATACTCTGCCCCTACTGTTCAGAATGAGATCGCTGGTGGCCGTTCTTCAATCACTGGTAATTTCACCGTAAACGATACACAGGATTTGGCCAACATTCTGAAAGCGGGTAAACTTCCTGCTCCTGCAAGGATCGTTGGTGAGTTCGTAGTAGGTCCTACCCTGGGTGAGACTGCGATCCACAATGGTTTATTGTCATTCGTACTGGCATTCGTAGTGATCCTGGTATTCATGGCGCTATATTATAACAAAGCTGGTTGGGTAGCTAACCTTGCATTGGTGATCAACTTGTTCTTCATCATGGGTGTCCTGGTTTCACTAGGAGCAGTATTGACCTTACCTGGTATCGCTGGTATCGTATTGGTAATCGGTCTTTCGGTAGATGCAAACATCCTGATCTTTGAACGTGTGCGTGAAGAGCTGACTTTAGGCAAACCGACCCCGGTAGCCATTAAAGAGGGTTTCAAACATGCGATGTCTTCAATCATTGACTCCAACGTTACTGTATTGGTATTGGGTGTGATCCTTTATGTATTCGGTACAGGACCTGTTCAGGGTTTTGCGACTACCCTATGTATCGGTATCCTTTCATCACTATTCTGCGCAGTGCTGATCTCACGTTTGGTATTTGATGCGCTATTGGAGAAAAAAGCAAACATTACCTTCGGTAACAGCATGACCATTCATGCTTTTAAAAACATTGCCTTCAACTTCGTTGGACACCGCAAATTGTATTACATCATTTCTTCTGTGATCATCTTGCTAGGTGTGGTATTCTACGTAAAGAATGATGGACTGAACCTGGGTATCGATTTTAAAGGTGGTAGAACTTACATTGTTCACTTCGATAAGAGCATGGACACTGAAGATGTAAAAGGCAAATTGAATGCTGCATTTACAGAATCTGAAACCATCGTAAAAACCGCTGGTGCGGACAATGAGCTGAAAATCACAACGACTTTCCACATTACAGATACAGACACTCAGGCTGATAAATTGGTAGAAAATGCGCTAAAAAGCGGTTTGGACCAAACTGGTGCAAAATATACCATCGAAAGTAACGAGAAAGTTGGTCCGATCATCGCCAGCGACATTGTTTATGGTGCATATGGAGCCATCTTGTTCTCTTGTCTGGTGATGTTCGTCTATATCGTAGTAAGGTTCAAAAAACTAAATTATGGTCTTGGTGCGGTAATTGCATTGTTCCATGATGTATTGCTGGTACTTTCATTCTACACCATCCTTGACGGTGTGCTTCCATTCTCATTAGAGATCGGTCAGGATTTCATCGCTGCCATCCTGACGGTTATGGGTTATACCATGACAGAGACCGTGGTTGTGTTTGACCGTATCCGTGAGAAGTTAGCAGAATCCGGTAAAGAAGACCTGCATGGTAAAGAGCGTGAAACGCTGATCAACTTTGCACTGAACAGTACCTTAAGTCGTACGATCCTGACTTCATTGACTGTATTCTTCGTGTTATTGGTGATCTTCATCTTCGGTGGCGCAAGCATCCGCGGGTTTATCTTTGCCCTGTTGATCGGTCGTATCATCGGTACTTATTCCTCACTATGTATCTCTACACCTATCGTGTTGGATCTTGGTGAAGCCAAAGTAAAAGGTAAAACACAGGCATAGTATTAAATTACTTATTTATGATATTAAGGCATCCTTTTTGGATGCCTTTTTGTTTACCTATATATTTACAAAAACAGATTGCTATGGATCAGCATTTCCCAAAAAGCACAAAAACCAGGATTGTCATTGTAGGTGGTGGATTTGGCGGCATTGAGCTGGCCAAGAAGCTCAAGGATAAGGATGTAGAAGTGATGATGTTGGATAAACACAATTACCATACTTTCCAGCCTTTACTTTATCAGGTTGCTACGGGGGGACTGGAAGCCGATTCCATTGCTTTTCCATTAAGAAAAATCTTTAAGGGTCAGAAAAACCTGACTTTCAGGGTTACGGAGGCCCTGCGGGTACAGCCCTTTGAAAATATCCTGGAAACAACGATTGGGACGATTGAGTATGACCATCTGGTGATCGCTACCGGCTCTACCAGCAATTTCTTTGGGCAGAACGAGATTGAGGAGCATGCAATGCCAATGAAATCCATACCGGAAGCGCTAAACCTGAGAAGCTTGATTCTCCAGAACCTTGAAGCTGCCCAGATCATAACAGATCCGATCCTGAGGGATGAACTGCTGAATTTTGTCGTGGTTGGTGGCGGTCCTACAGGCGTAGAAACTGCAGGCGCGATTGCCGAATTGAAGAAACATGTGTTGAAAAATGATTACCCGGAGCTGAACCTGGATGAAGTAAGTATCTATTTGATCGAGGGTTCTCCGGAGTTACTCGGCAACATGTCGGTACAGGCCCAACGGAAATCGGAAGAATTTTTAAAGGAACTTGGCGTAATCGTCATGACCAATTCAAGGGTAAAAGCATATGATGGTAAAGTGCTCAATCTGCTGGATGGGCAGCAGATCAATTCCTCTACGGTAATCTGGTCGGCAGGTGTAAAAGGTGCAGTGCTGGAGGGACTGAATACTACGGCTATCGTCCGTGGCAACCGCTTAAAAGTAAATGAGATCAATAGAATAGATGGACACGATAACATTTATGCAATTGGTGATGTATCGGCCATGATTACCGAAGAGTTTCCTAATGGACATCCGGGTGTAGCCCCTACTGCGATACAGCAGGGTAAGTTATTGGCTAAAAACCTTTGGAACATCATGAACAACCTACCCACTACCCCTTTCAAATATTTCGATAAAGGAGCCATGGCTACGGTAGGCCGTAACAGAGCAGTGGTAGACCTGCACAAGATCAGATTTCAGGGGATATTTGCCTGGTTTACCTGGATGTTTGTACATTTGATGACCTTAGTGGGCTTCAGAAATAAACTGGTGGTATTTGTAAACTGGGTATGGAGTTATTTTAGCTACGACAGGGGTACACGTTTGATCATACGTCCATATTTTAAAGAAAGTAATGATGAGTCAAAACTCGATAAAGTTAGTTGAGTGTCCGAGAGATGCAATGCAGGGCATCCACGATTTTATACCTACTGCGCTAAAAGCAGCATACCTCAATCTGTTGCTAAAAGTGGGTTTTGATACCCTGGATTTTGGCAGTTTTGTTTCTCCCAAAGCCATCCCGCAGCTTAAGGATACGGCTGAAGTATTGTCTTTATTAGATCTGGCCAGTACATCGACTAAACTGCTTGCCATTGTAGCCAATCTAAGGGGTGCAGAAGAAGCGATCAGCCACCCGGAGATCAGCTACCTGGGCTTTCCTTTCTCGATCTCCGAGACCTTCCAACAACGCAATACCAATTCGTCCATTTTACAGTCAATGGATACTGTGAAACAGATGCTGGAACGTTGTGCGCTGAAAGATAAAACTGCAGTCATTTATTTATCTATGGGATTCGGTAATCCATATGGTGATGAATGGAATGAAGAGACCGTAGAATACTGGGCAGAACAATTGGTGGGCGCTGGTGCACAGATCCTCTCTTTATCAGATACAACCGGCGTATCCAGTCCGGAAAAGATCAGACGTTTACTCCCTTTGTTGGTGGAACGCTTCCCTGAAACTGAAATCGGCTTACACCTACACAGTACGCCCTTGACACGCTATGAGAAGATTGCGGCAGCTTATGAAAGCGGTTGTCAGCGCTTTGATAGCGCATTGAAAGGTTTTGGTGGTTGTCCCATGGCGGCAGATGACCTTACTGGTAATATGGCTACCGAAGAGCTGATCAGCTACCTGGAGGCTAAGGAAGAAAAACTGGGACTGGATATGGAAAAATGGCAGGAAGCGATGCTGCTTTCCGCCAGGGTCTTCAATGCTTAAGCTTTCTTTACCATTTTCATGTGCTGGATACCAGCTTCTTCAAACTGTTCACCTTCGGCAATGAAACCAAATCTAGCATAAGTACGCATGGCTTCCAGCTGGGCATTGAGGTAAATATAGCCTGCATCATTTGGCAAATCAGATAGCGCAGCTGCAACCAAGGCCTGACCTATCCTTTTGCCCCGGTGTTCCTTTAACACAGCAAAGCGCTCGAGCTTATAACCCTTATCAGTTTTACGCCATCTGCAGGCGCCACAAGGTTCATTATTGAGCATGGCCAGGAAATGCGTGGATTCTTCTTCATGCTCCCACTCCAGTTCAGGCGGACAATTCTGCTCTTCAACGAATACTTTCTTTCTGATGGCAAATACTTTTTCTAATTCTTCTTTGTTGTGAACTTTGTTGACCTGTAGCGCTTCCATGGAGTACGAATAAAATGATTATGAAGCTTAATTTACCACAAAAAAAGCGCCACAAACAAATGTTTGCGGCGCTTTTTTTATTGATTAGGTACCAGGACTATAATTTATCGCTGGCGTCTTTGCAATTTAAGTCTTCGAAAGCCTGTTTCAAGCGCTCAACGAATTTCTCTTCGCCTTTACGCAACCAAACACGCGGATCGTAGTATTTTTTATTTGGCTTATCCTCACCGTCCGGGTTACCGATCTGACCTTGCAGATAAGCTTCATTTGCAGTGTAGTAATCCAGGATACCTTCCCAGAATGCCCATTGCATGTCTGTATCAATGTTCATTTTGATCGCTCCATAAGAGATGGCTTCCCTGATCTCTTCCTGAGTAGAACCAGAACCACCGTGGAATACGAAGTTAATTGGTTTTTCAGCAGTCAATGAGAATTTCTCTTTGATGAAATCCTGCGAGTTCTTCAAAATCACTGGCTGCAATTTTACGTTTCCTGGTTTGTATACACCATGCACGTTTCCGAAGGCAGCTGCTACGGTAAATTTATCACTCACTTTGCTCAGTTCTTCGTAAGCGTATGCCACTTCAGAAGGCTGCGTATATAATTTAGAGCTATCAACATCGCTATTGTCCACGCCGTCTTCTTCACCACCTGTAACGCCCAGTTCGATTTCGATGGTCATGCCCATTTTAGACATGCGCTCCAGGTATTTCGCAGAGATTTCCATGTTTTCTTCGATAGACTCTTCAGAAAGGTCAAGCATGTGTGAAGAGAACAATGGTTTACCATGTTCAGCAAAGAATTTTTCGCCATGATCCAACAATCCGTCGATCCAAGGTAATAACTTTTTAGCCGCGTGGTCAGTATGCAATACTACAGCAACACCATAGTGCTCTGCCAATAAATGCACGTGTTTAGCTGCAGAAACTGCACCTAAAACGCAAGCGTTCAAATTGTCATTGTTTAATGTCTTACCTGCATAAAACTGGGCACCACCATTTGATAATTGGATAATTACCGGTGAATTCACCGCTTTAGCAGTTTCCATTACTGCATTAATCGTATTTGTACCGGTAACATTTACTGCAGGTAATGCAAATTGATGTTTTTTCGCTTGCTCAAATAATTCCTGAACAGCGTCTCCGTAAATTACGCCTTTGTAGCCTTTTAAACTCATTCTTTATAATTTTATATATGCCGAAGTTAGGAAAAATATCACTTTGGGCAAATGAATAAGGGATTTATTTCGTTTCTTTGTGGTCGCATTTTTCAAGATATAACACATGGCTTGGTTTAGAAGAGAAAAAAAAGGTATCAGTACGTCTACAGAAGAGAAGAAAGAAGCGCCGGATGGCTTGTGGAACAAGTGTCCTAATTGCAAGAAAGCCCTTCACAGTGCTGATCTCGTTGAAAATAAATACGTTTGCCAATACTGCGATTACCACCTGAGGGTGGGATCTAAAGAATATTTCCAGGTATTATTTGATGACAATCAATTTACCGAACTTTTTGCCGACCTTACTTCAGGTGACCCGCTTCAGTTTACCGACAGCAAGCCTTATACTGAGAGATTAGTAGAAAGCATGGCTAAAACCGGACTAAAGGATGCAATCAGGGCCGGTGTGGGTAAGATCGAAGGTGAAGATCTGGTGATTGCATGTATGGACTTCAATTTCATAGGTGGTTCTATGGGTTCAGTAGTAGGTGAAAAGATCGCTAGGTCTATCGATTATTCCATCAAACACAAAATCCCTTTTTTGATGATCTCCAAATCAGGCGGTGCCCGGATGATGGAAGCCGCATTTTCATTAATGCAGATGGCGAAGACTTCGGCGAAATTAGCCCTGCTCAGCCAGGCTAAGATCCCATACATCTCTTTGCTTACCGATCCTACGACGGGTGGCGTGACGGCCTCTTATGCGATGCTGGGAGACATTAACATTGCTGAACCTGGATCACTGATTGGTTTTGCTGGCCCAAGGGTCATCAAAGAGACGATCAAAAAGGATTTGCCTAAAGGTTTTCAGACAGCAGAATTTGTTTTGGAGCATGGATTCCTCGATTTCATTGTGGACCGCAGGGCTATGAAAGCGAAACTCGCTTCATTTTTGAAGATGATGAAGAATTAACTCAAAAAATATTTCTATAAAGATGAAAAATGCCCGTTCAAATCGAACGGGCATTTTTATGTGATATGGAGTAGCGATTAAAATCGCTACTGTATTTGGCCTATTTCTCAGTAGACAACGAGTAAGGGAAATCAGCAGGATTTGTACCTCTCGTTTTGTTTGGCGTAGCTGTCATGTCGAAATCCAGCGTAGCGCCTTTCAATAAAGAAGAGTGGCTCAACCAGTTTTTAGGATAAGCAGCACCGTTTACTTTCAACGCATTCACATACCTGTTGGCGTCGCTGTTTTTACCGGCGTTGATCACCACAGTTTTACCATTCTCCAAATTCAAAGTCACTTTTTTGAACAAAGGTGCTCCCAACACGTATTGATCAGTGGCAGGCGTCACCGGATAGAAACCTAAAGCAGAGAATACATACCAGGCTGAAGTCTGCCCGTTGTCCTCATCTCCGCAATATCCATCAGGAGTAGCTTTGTACATGCGCTCCATAGTTTCGCGTACCCAGTACTGAGTTTTCCATGGTGCACCACCATAGTTGTACAGGTAGATCATGTGCTGGATTGGCTGGTTACCATGCGCATATTGTCCCATGTTGGCAATCTGCATCTCACGGATTTCGTGGATCACACCACCATAGTAGCTATCGTCGAATATTGGAGGCAAAGTAAACACAGAGTCCAGTTTCTGGACGAATTTCTCTTTTCCGCCCATCAGTTTTGCCAGACCGTCGATGTCCTGAAACACAGACCATGAGTAGTGCCAGCTATTTCCTTCAGTGAAGGCATCACCCCATTTGAAAGGATTGAATGGCGACTGGAACTTACCGTCCTGATTCTTTCCACGCATGAGGCCGCTTGCAGGATCGAACAAGTTCTTATAGTTCATACTGCGTTTTTTGTAAATGTCGATCTCCGATGCAGGTTTACCTAGAGCTTTACCCAGTTGATAGATCGCGAAATCGTCATAAGCATATTCCAATGTTCTGGCTGCATTCTCATTAATCTTCACATCATAAGGTACATAACCCAGCTCATTATAGTATTTTACACCAGTACGGCCGGTTCCTTGCGGACCTTCGTTATTGGCACCATTTTTTAATGCAGCCCACAAGGTGTTAATGTCGTAATTTCTCATTCCCTTGATGTAAGCATCAGCTACTACCGAAGCAGAATTGTTTCCGATCATGATGTTGGCATAACCTGGACTTGACCATTCCGGAAGGAACCCACCTTCTTTAAAGTCATTGGCCAGGCCTTCCTGCATCTCCTTATTGATGGAAGGATACATCAGGTTCAGGAATGGATACAAAGCTCTGAAGGTATCCCAGAAACCAGTTCCGGCAAACATATAACCAGGTAAGGTTTTTCCGTTGTATGGACTCCAGTGGATAATTTTATTGTTGGCATCCAATTCATACAGTTTATTCGGGAAGAACAGGGTACGGTACAAACTGGAATAGAAGGTACGTGTCTGATCGATGGTACCGCCTTCCACTGAAATCCGGCTCAGGGTTTTATTCCATACTGCTTTACCTTTGGTTTTTGTGGTTTCAAAGCTGTCATTGGCCAATTCCCTTTTCAAGGTAATGTCGGCCTGTTCGATGCTGATGAAAGAAGAAGCGACCTTCATGTTCACCTGTTCACCTTTAGCGGTTTTGAAACCCACGATAGCACCGGAGTGGTCTGCTGTAACTTCCAGTTCACCTTTCAATAAGTCATTACCCTTCCATCCGTTTGCGGAAGTAAAGTCCTTATCGAAATACATGACGAAGTAATTTTTAAAGTTTGCAGGGAGTGGTCCGCGCGCATGCTTGGTGCTATAACCTACAATTTTACGCTCGGCAGGAATGATTTTGATGTAAGAACCTTTGTCCAAAGCATCAACAACGACATAAGCATCTTCTGTTTTGGGAAATGTAAAACGGAATTGCGCTGCACGCTCAGTTGGCGTAATTTCAGTGGTCACATCGGCATCAGCAAGGTAAACGCTATAATAGTAAGGTTTTACAATCTCAGCTTTATGGGAGAACCAACTCGCACGGTCATCTTGATTGAACCTTAATTTTCCGGTTACCGGCATCACAGCAAACTGGCCGTAATCGTTCATCCAGGGTGATGGCTGGTGGGTCTGTTTGAATCCGCGGATTTTGTCTGCATCGTAAGTATAGGCCCAGCCATCGCCCATTTTACCGGTTTGTGGAGTCCAGAAATTCATTCCCCATGGCAATGCAATGGTTGGATAAGTATTGCCATTCGATAAAGAAGGCTTACTTTGAGTTCCCATCAAAGGGTTGATCCATTCAACAGGATCGGTGACTTTCCCTACTGTTTGGGCATAGCTACCAAAAGATGCCAGCACAAGGGAAGCGGTTAGAAATTGTTTGATCATATCTTATTTTTTGCGTGTGATTAAATTACGGGATTTTCCGAATAAGCTGCCCAGAGTTCATCCAGACTTTTTCCGGTTTGCTGCTTCCAGAAATCCCTGGTGTAGGTATGGTCGCGCATAGCAGCGTCCAGTTTTTGAACAAAATCTTTTGGGCCGTTCTTTTCGATCCAGACAAAGAACCTTGCGGTGATCCTATAGCTATTGTCATATTTGTGCGTAGACTTAAATTCAGGAAGTGCCCATCCGGCCCCTTTATTGTCTACACCAAATTTGTACCTGACATAGTCTGCAATACCTTCAGTGATCCATCCCGGCCCGGAACGACCTTTATAAGCTTGCACAACGTGCATGGCTTCGTGGGTCACTACGTCGATATCCCCTGGGTTCTTTTTGAAATAAGCGGGGCTATAGACAATCCTGCCACCGCCTGTGGCAGCAACGCCATCATAAGCCGGATCGATGACAAAATTGACTTCCTTATCGGCATTCTTGTTGTATTCCTTGATCAGTTTGGGGTAGATAACGAAAAAGGTTTCAATCATACGGGTTTTCAAAACAGGATCGAAATCCGGATCAAGACTTGTAAAATTCAAAGTCAGTCCCTTCTTTTTGACTGTCTCTTTTTCCTGTGCATTCAGGCGCGGCGTGAACGACAGCAGAACAAAGGCTAAAAGTAATAATGTACTGGTTCTATTCATGTTTTGTTCAAATTTTAAAACGTTTTAGCAAAAACAAATAAACATAATAAAAAACAAAATACAAAGCAAAAAAAGAGACCTTCTATATGGAAGGTCTCTTAAAAATTACGTTTATCGATCTCAAACGATCAAATTTCCGTTCCGGGTATGGTGCCTGGTTCATGACTGGCTCCCAGTGGTTTATGACTTCGACCGGTTTTCTTGGTAAACCCCGACCTGTCGAGATCTGAGACAGATGAAGTTTCTCCGCTCGTCTCATTTTCTTTGTTATAATCGGTCTCTTTAATGACCGTCTTTTTTTTCTCTTCCTGATTTTCTTTATTCAAACTGCTCATGATTCATAGGTTAAGTAAAAAATTGAATTCCACTATAGAACATGACAAGCAGCAATATTGTTTAAAAAAGCTTAAGCAGGTACATTTTGACTCACAATCTGCTTCACTTTATCCACCACGAAATCCAGCTCTTCTTTCGTATTGTATTTACTAAAGGAGAACCTTACAGAAGGCCTGTTCGGATCAGCACCAATGCCGGTAAGCACATGTGACCCAATGTTGGACCCGGATGAGCATGCGCTGCCACCTGAGGCAGAAATACCATTAATATCCAGGTTGAACAACAGCATGTCTGCCATATCCATTGCCGGAAAAGACACATTCAATACTGTATAGAGACTCTTTTCCGGAGCTATTTCTCCATTGAAGAACAGGTCGGGAATTTCATTGCTCAATTTATCAATCAGGTAAGATTTTAGTTCCTGAATGTGCGCTTGATGCGCTGACATTTCAGCATAAGCCAGCTCCAATGCTTTCGCCAAACCTACGATGCCGTATACATTCTCCGTTCCTCCCCGCATGTTACGTTCCTGCGCCCCACCAAAGATCATAGGACTGATCTTAATGTTGTGATTTACAAATAAAAAACCCACACCTTTCGGTCCATGTAACTTGTGTGCTGCGCAAACAATAAAGTGTGCTTTCAATTTGCGTACGTCATGTACATAATGCCCCATAGTCTGTACAGTATCACAATGATAGATGGCATCATAGGTTTCGCAGAGCTCTCCTACCCGTTCCATATCTGTCAGCGTACCCAATTCATTATTGGCATGCATCAGGGAAACAAAAGAACGCTCATTGGTTTTCAATAGTTCTTCCAGGTGCTCTAAATCAATGTTCCCTTTGCTGTCTACATTGACAAAACTCAGTTTATCAATCACGCCCTGCTTCAATAGCATCGTCAGGGTATGCTCTACTGCATGGTGTTCTATTTTTGAGGTAATGGCATGTTTGATGTTGTAGGCTGCAATACCACAACGGATGGCGGTATTATCGGCTTCCGTTCCTCCGGAAGTAAAGAAAATTTCGGCAGGAGTAGCATTTAAAAGTCCGGCGACTGTCTTTCTGGCTTTTTCAATCAGCGTACGGACTTCCCGTCCCTGCGCATGTATAGAAGATGGGTTACCATAATAGGTGTTCATCACGCCCACCATTTCGGTGATGACGGCCGGATCCAAAGGGGTCGTCGCCGCGTTATCTAAATAAATCCTGTTCATTTTTTTTACTAAGTCAGTTTTAATATTTCTTTGATGTCCGAAATAATCTTTGAAGCAAGGTTCTCCGCAACTGTCTCTGTGCTTGCTTCGCTGTATATACGAATAATAGGTTCGGTATTAGACCTCCGCAAATGTACCCATTGTTTATCAAATTCTATCTTCAAACCGTCAATTGTGGTATTGGGCTGATCTTTGTAACGCTCCTGAACTTTAATCAGCAGGGCATCGATGTCCATTTCCGGGGTCAGGGTAATTTTATTTTTAGAAATATGGTATTCCGGATAACTCGCACGCAATACAGAAATGGATTTACCAAACTTGGCCAGGTGTGTCAGGAACAAGGCAATCCCTACAAGTGCATCGCGGCCGTAGTGCAGTTCAGGATAGATAATCCCACCATTTCCTTCACCTCCAATGACTGCATTGGTAGCTTTCATCTGGTTCACCACATTGACTTCCCCTACAGCCGAAGCGTTGTAAGTACCTCCTGATTTCTCTGTAACATCCCTCAGAGCTCGCGTAGATGACAAATTAGATACCGTGTTTCCAGGAGTGTTTTTCAAAATATAATCAGCAACTGCAACCAGGGTATATTCTTCACCAAACATGCTACCGTCTTCATTGACAAAACATAGACGGTCTACATCGGGATCTACTACGATACCCAGATCTGCATTTTTGCTTTGTACGACTTTGGCGATCTCAGTAAGGTTTTCGGGAAGTGGCTCGGGATTATGTGGAAAATGTCCGTTTGGCTCACAGTACAATTCATAGACTGTCTCCACACCAAGCGCTTTTAACAATGCCGGCACAAAAATCCCTCCTGTTGAATTCACACAATCTATTGCAATCTTGAATTTCGCTGCCCTGATGGCTTCCACATCTACCAGGGGAAGATTAAGAATCACATCAATGTGCTTTTGCAGGTAAGTGTCATTGCTGGTCACCGTACCTAGTGCGTCTACTTCAGCAAATTCAAATTCAGCGCGTTCTGCGATATCCAGCACTTCCTTCCCATCTGCATCACTGATGAATTCACCCTTTTCATTCAACAATTTTAAAGCATTCCATTGTTTAGGATTGTGACTTGCCGTCAGGATAATCCCTCCGCCAGCCTGTTCCATGGGAACAGCAATTTCTACAGTAGGTGTGGTAGATAATCCCAGATCAATTACCTCAATGCCCAGACCCTGAAGCGTACCGATGACCAGGTTATTCACCATTTCACCAGAAATCCGGGCATCACGCCCCAATACGATCTTTTTATTGTTGGTTTTTTCCACTACCCAAGAACCGTAGGCAGCTGTAAATTTCACGATGTCGATAGGAGTCAGGCCATTACCAGCTATACCGCCAATAGTACCCCTTATACCGGAGATAGATTTTATTAGTGTCAATTTTTTCAGATTTTTTCCAAACTTATATAAACTGCGCATCAGTTACGAACATTTTGTTAAAAAATGTATGGAGAATAGCTATAAAAGCAAATGCAACATTGTAAAATTACTATCTTTGCCCATTCCTAAAACATCAAAATACTGGCTTTATGCAGCGTAAATGGTTTCAATATTGGTTCAACTCTCCCTTTTATCATATCTTGTACAGCCAGCGTAATGATGCTGAAGCTGAGTTCCTCATTGACAATCTTTCTGCGTACCTAAAACCAGCTGCAAATGCAAGGATCCTGGATATCGCCTGCGGAAGGGGCCGGCACGCCATTTACCTGAACAAAAAAGGTTATGATGTGACCGGGATAGACCTTTCAGAGCAAAACATCAAGTACGCGCAGCAGTTTGAACAAAAGAGCCTTCATTTTTTCGTGCACGACATGCGTAAACTGGCATTTATCAATTATTTCGATTTTGCACTGAACCTCTTCACCAGTTTTGGTTACTTCGAGACCGAAAAAGACCATGTAAATGCTTTAAAATCCTTTCGCAAAGGACTTAAAGCAGATGGAGTACTTGTACTCGACTATTTCAATACCCAAAAAATTTTAAAGAACCTCACCCAACAAGAGATCAAAACTGTAGAGGGCATAGAATTTCACCTCCATAAGTTCGTTTCAGAAGGAAAGATCATCAAGCACATTAATTTTGAACACCGGGGTAAACCTTATGCCTTTGAGGAACGTGTGCAAGCTTTTACACTAGCTGATTTTGAGCGTATGCTCGAAAAAAGCGGTTTGCAGATCTCAAAAACATTCGGCAGCTACGGTTTGGATGAATACGATGAGACGCATTCTGACCGCTTGATCTTAATCTGTAAAAAAGCATGATCGAGAGTTTACAGCAATTCGATGCAGAACTCTTTCTGAAGATCCATAGGGGACTGGCCAATCCTTTCTTCGACTGGCTGCTGCCCCTGATGCGCAATCGTTTCTTCTGGTCACCGCTTTATCTCTTTATTGTGGTATTTTCTTTTATTGAATACAAGAAAAAAGGATGGTATATTGTCGGTATGGTCCTCTTTACTTTTGCCATTGGCGACATGCTGGCATCAAGGCTCATCAAACCTTTCGTGGCCCGTCTTCGCCCATGCAATGAGCTGAGCCTTGCAGACGACATCATTCACCGGGTACCATGTGGCAGTGGATTCAGCTTCCCTTCGGCACATGCCACCAATCATTTTGCAATAGCCGTGTTCCTGATCATCGTCTTCTATCCTAAATGGAAGCCCGTATTACCGATCGGACTCGCATGGGCATCTATCATTGCTTTCTCGCAGATTTATGTGGGGGTTCATTATCCTATAGACGTCATGACCGGCACCGTTTTGGGTACGCTAATCGGGCTACTAACGGGTAAACTTTACAAAACATTACAACCTGAATTATAATGGAACTCTGGAAAATATTCATTCTATTTTTTAGCGCATTTCTTGGGGGAATTGCTATTTTCCTTGTGAAAAGTGATAAATCTCAATTGCTCAAACTGATCCTTTCTTTCAGTGGAGCCTATTTATTTGCCATCACTGTACTGCACCTTATCCCTGATGCTTACCACGGGCCGAATCATGAGGATATTGGAATTTTTATCCTGATCGGATTTTTGCTCCAGGTATTAATGGAGCAGTTTTCTGAAGGAGTAGAACATGGACATATTCATAAACATCATGATGGGGCACGTGTTTTTCCTTATGGCATTATGATCAGCCTTTGTCTCCATGCTTTTCTCGAAGGGATGCCTTTGGCGAAAGATCAGCACAATGCCCTGATCTTTGGAATTGCACTACATCATATCCCTGCTGCTTTCGCACTGGCGAGCATCCTGATGCAAAACCACTTTAACCGCGGTAATATCATACTATATGTAGGATTATTCGCTGTCATGGCCCCCCTGGGTTTCTATGTCAGCTATGGAATCAGTACAGGAAGTATTGGTGGTATTGAACAATACTTTAGCCGGATTATGGGTATTGTCATCGGTATTTTCCTACACATCTCTACCACCATTCTGTTCGAATCCAGTGTGGATCACAAAGTTACCAAACGCAAGATGATCGCTGTATTGTGTGGAATAGGCATTGCCTTGATCGGATATTTTAGCTCAGGCTCCGGGCATGCACACATGCACTGATCGCTCTTATCCCCTCATTTTATCCAATAAATTATTCAGGAGCTCTGCTTCTTCTATAGTCAGATTACTGGATACAGGTGCTGAAAGATCGACAGTTCCCTGCATCTGTTTTAACAGGTCCAGGCCTTGTTCGGTGATGAGGATGTCCGCTGCCCTTTTGTCTGCCTTACTCATGCTCTTAACCACCAGCTCTTTCTGAACCAGACGATCTACAATCCTGGAAGCATCACACATTTTATCCAGTATTCTTGATTTCAACAAGCTTATGGTACAGGGATTGGGATGTTGTCCCCTCAAAATCCTAAGCACATTAAACTGTTGTGTAGTGATATTATAGGGTATCAAGGCTTGTTTGAGTTGGTCATTGCACCAATTGGATGTATAAACTACATTCACAATTGCTTGTTGATATCCACTTTCAAATCCGGAGGTTTGAATTTCTTTCTGCAGCTGCATCGTTTAGTTTTCTTTATGATCTTCTGGTGGGCTATTTTTCAATTTTGGCCTGCCAAAGCCCCACGGACAGTGCTTACATTTATTCTTACAACAGTAGCCCCTTTTTATGTGATAATGCGCTGTAAAAACCATAAATCCATCTTCATTGAAATAATAGTCTACTCCCAGTTCCATCAATTAAGCAATTTAACTACCAAACTATTTTCATAGTGCATTTTTAATTGCATTCCATTTCCATGATTGGTCCATACCTGTTTCGGATTAACCTTTCCAATGGTAAAAAGTATGTCGTTCCAATCGGCATGATCAGAGATACAAAGTTGCAGTTCCCGATTATTTTGAAGGTGTTTCCAGCCGGAAGCAAATACCCTGACCACATTTATTGCCTTCAGATAGCTTCGAAATACCATAGGCGGGACGAGGTAAACCATATGCTCCGGGTGATTCTTCATCACTTTTCGATCATAGATTTCATACTTGCCCAGGCTGATGTCCAGCTGTTCATAAATCTTAACAAAAGGCATCATACTATGGTGCACTAATATCCTTTTTTGTGGACAATATTCATTCATTAAACTGATCAGACGCTGGCATTTACCAAGAGCATAAGCGCCCAGCATGATATTATTATTGGTGCTGTTCAGGTTTAGAATTTCCTCTTCGGCCACAGGGTGACGGGTTTCAGGATTAGCAAAAGTTGTTTCTGTAATGAGTACATCCGCTTCCAAAAAAACTATGGCTTCACAGGTTTTGTCGGGCTGCAATTTATAATCGCCCGTATATAAATAGCGCACACCTTGATATTCCATCAATACCATTGCAGAGCCCAACATATGTCCCGCTGGTACAAAGCTGATCTTCACGCCCCCGAGCATAAAAGCTTGCTGATACCCATAAACGTGAAATTCACCGGCAGCAAATTTCCTATAGCGGTGCAGCATGAAAAGCGAAGTCGCCTCTGTGCAATAAACTTCCTTATTACCTCCCACAGCGTGATCACCGTGTGCATGGGAAATTACAGCGTGGTTTACGGGCTCTTTTGGATCCAGGTAGAAATTACCATAACTGCAAAACAGACCGATTTTATCGATCACTATAAAATCGTCCAATATCATTATTGTGCTAAATTTAGGAAGAGGTGATGTAGTTTCAGCACCTGATCTATCAAAGAATTTATTTCGTTATTACTGACCAGGTAATCTGCCATTTTTTGCTTCTGCTCATCTGTAAATTGTTTGTCCATGCGTGCCCTTACCTGATCGGCACTTACGCTATCCCGTCGCATTACCCTCGCCAGTTTCAATTCAAGTGGTGCAGTTACGAGAATATTTTTATCGGATGTTTGGTAAGAACCACTCTCAAAGAGTAATGCTGCTTCTTTCAGGGCGTATGAAGTGCCAATGGGCAGCTGAGCAGTCCATGCATCGTAGGCACGAAAAACCGCTGGATGTACCAGAGCATTAAGCCTCGATAGTTCACTTTCATTATTAAATACAATGGATGCAATGTGTTTATTATTTAATCTCCCATCGTCAAAATAACTATCCCTTCCAAAAGCCTCACGGACTCCTTCGATGAGCATTGTGTCACTCGTCATTATATTTTTCGCGGCTGTATCTGCATAAAATACGGGAATACCTAGCGTTTCAAAAATCTTACACACAGTGGTCTTTCCACTTCCAATTCCACCTGTAATTCCTATTTTAAGCATTATTTTTCTATGATAAAGTCTACCTTCTCGGGAGAAATCCTGACCAATTTGCAATGATCTGGAAATCGGAGCAGTTTCACACGTAGCTGACTGTGGTTTAAATTTTTCCATTCAGCCAGATCGACTACAGCATCCATAAAATTCTCATTGATCTGCTGATATTTTGACAAAGCCACGAGGAAAGTCACTTTCACTTTTTTAGGATATAATTTGATGCTATAGTACTCCTTGTTGCCAACCACTGTGAGTGGCAGTTCGACTGTTTTCTCTGTAAATTCATCTACCGGCACCTTTATTTCAGCACTGGTAGGAAAAATATTTACATTTTTTAACTTATTTTGGGCCATAGCAACACGTGCTCCAGTAGTGTTTTGCATATTTTTCAATGTCAACGTATCAGTAGGCCATTCTTTGATCTTCGTGAGCTCCTGCTCTGGCCCGGACAAAGTAACATATTCGGGAATAATCTCTATATCACTGGAAACGTCGAATTGCCTGCCAAAGGTGAAATTAGAAACCAATCGAACAGGGACTCTTTTCACAGTTCTTTCAGAAAAATCGAAATAAAGTGTATCCGGACGTACAGAGATAATATTTTGGGAGGTTTCCAATTGCCGGTTTACCTGAAACAGCTGTTCCGAGAAAAGAATGTAGTTCCTGTTGTTCAATTTCTCCAGACTGATACTGATTGACTGCGGCTTGATCCTCAACCTTGCAAATAGCAATTGCCAGCCTGTCCCTTCTACCTGAAGATCTACCGTATCTGATTGCAAAGCATGAAAGGCACGTTTCTGTGGAAAGTTCTTGTAAACCAATACCGTTTTAGCCGTGTAAACATATTTATTGTTCAAAGCAAGAAACAGCCATGCTCCAATTGCCATCAATAAACAGGTAATTAAAACAAGGATGCGTTTGCGCTCTATTTTCGTGAGTTTAATAAACGGCATAATGGGTAAGGTAGGCAAACTTACTAAAACAAAAAAGCCGCTCCAAATACTGAAGCGGCTTTTATAGTAAATCGCTGAAAAGGTCTAGGCCTTTGTAGTATCGATTTTCGGAGTTTCTACTTTCGGTACAGCTGCTTTAGTTGCGTCCAGAGAAATAGCGGTTTTATCAAAGCGGATTTTTGTTCCGCCTTCAACTTCTATCAGAAAAGTCGTTTCATTCATATCGACAATCCTTCCGTGAATACCTGCGGTAGTGACGATTTTATCTCCCTTTTTTAGTTCTCCTACTAATTTCTTATGGTCTTTTGCTTTCTTAACCTGAGGTCTGATCATGAAAAAATAAAACACGATCATGATCAATACCATTGGTACCAGTGTACCGATCATATTTCCACCACCTGCGGCTTGCAAAATTATTGTTGATATCATACTATTGTTTAATTAAATTATTGACGTTCTTTAATTTCTCCTGTCAAGTGCAATGCGATAACATTAGGTACTCCGTTAGATGTAACTGTGACCTGTTTATCCACTACCCCCATCTTACCTTCACTATTGAATACTACTTTGATCTCGCTCTCCGCTCCCGGTTTGATGGGCTCCTTTGGAACCTCAGGAACAGTACAACCGCAGCTCGCCTCTGCGTTGGTAATAATCAGCGGGCTTTTCCCGGTATTCTTAAATTTATAAGAATAGCTTACACGCTCTCCTTGTGTGATGGTACCAAAGTTGTAATTGAGGTTATCAAAGCTGATTACTGCGGCATCGCCAGGCTTGATTGCTTCAGCAGGAGCAGCAGATGAAGCCATACTCAGCTCAGCATCTGTATTTTTTGAAGTGTTCTGTTGGCACGAAGCAAAGGTCAACGCTGCTAATGCCACTAACAAAGTTTTTTTCATCTGATTAATAATTATTCTTCTATAAGTCCACGACCGATTTTTGTAATGCTGTTCGTTCTTTTCAAATCGCCCATGATTTTGTCCAAGATACCGTTAATAAATGAATTACTTTTCGGTGTACTGTAATCTTTTGACAGATCAAGGTATTCATTAATTGTAACTTTGACAGGGATAGATGGGAAATTCAGCAATTCGCAAATGGCCATTTTCATCAAAATGGTATCCATTAGGGCAATACGTTCTGACTCCCAGTTCTTAGTCCGGTCGGCAATCAAAGCCTGATAGTCTTTGTCGTTCCTTAGCGTGTAAGCAAAGAGGTCCTCTACAAACTTGCTGTCCTCTTCCCAATCCTGACTGATTGGAGTCAGTTTATTAGCAAATGGATCTTCGGAAGTAAAATTTTTTAAGGTCTTGGCCACCATCCCCTGCATCACTTCTTTATCTACAGACCAGTTGATAAATTTATCTTCAAATGCCTGGATAATGTTGTGACTTTTCAGGATTACTTTTCTAAAGATATACTTGATGATAGTTTTGGATTCTTCGAGGCTATTGTCCTCATCGGCCAGATAAGCGGCATATTCCGGAGTGACCTTCAGGGTGTTGAAGATCGCTTTTACAAATTCAGGATCAGCCATCCAGTTGATCTTGTATTTATGTACTGCTGCATTGAAATCGGGATTGGCCTTTAATGTCACTGTAAACTTATTGTTTAACAGTTTCATATTGGGATTCAAGTCCTCTGCCGTTGGCAGGTGCTTATTAGCCCTTTCAATGGCGTCAATACTGGTATATTCGGTGACCTCTACCAATAGGGAGAGCATCCAAATGTACATCTCATAGACATTATCTATGCTGAGCATCAGCGCCTTCTTCGCGGAGGCGAGCTCTCTTTTGTCTGTCATGTGCCATGCAAAAATGTTTTGCAAAGCTTTAATTCTTAAGTGCCTTCTGTTTAACATGAATGTAAGAACGAGTGGTAAATTACCTGGTGATTAAAATGATGATTTTATTTTTTTGATGTCGATGATTCTTTGTTCTGCGATGCGATTGGCTGCCCAAACCGTAGGGATATTGTCTTTTTTAGACATTTTAATCACATCTCGTGTAGCATTATATATATTTTCTGTGAGCTGCATTGTCCTTTTTTTACCGAAACCGGTCAACTCTGAATAGCAACTGATTAAACCTCCTGCATTAATCAGGTAATCCGGAGCAAAGAGAATGCCTTTATCCAACAGCATTTTTCCATGCACCTGTTCATCAGCGAGCTGGTTATTGGCGGAACCTGCAATGATGGCAAATTTCATTTTTTCTATGGTCTTGGAATTGACAGTTGCTCCAAGTGCACAGGGCGCATAAATGTCAGCATTGATCCCAAAAATCTTATCGGCAGCAATCGGCTTAGCTTTATACGTACGTGCTACATGTTGTAACCGTTCTTCGTCAATGTCACTAATGTATACTTCGACATTTTCAGCTCTCAGCAATTCTACAAGATGCTCCCCAACATTACCGATGCCTTGTACAACCACTGAACGGCCTGCTAACATATCAGTACCAAAAACCTCTTTTACACAAGCTTTGATTCCAAGAAAAACCCCTTTTGCCGTTGTAGGTGAAGGATCTCCTGCTCCGCCCAGGGATTCAGGTACACCGGTTACATGCTGTGTTTCCATACGGATGTACTCCATGTCTTTGGTATTCGTACCTACATCCTCGGCTGTAATAAATTCTCCGTTTAAGTTTTTGATAAACCTGCCATAACTGCGCATCATCGCTTCCGATTTTCCTTTTCTGGAATCGCCAATAATGACAGCATTACCGCCGCCTAGATTTAAGCCAGTAATTGCCGCCTTGTAAGTCATGGCTCTGGATAGCCTCAAAACATCTTCCAATGCCTCCGCCTCTCCAGAATATCCCCACATTCTTGTCCCACCAATAGCCGGGCCCAAGGTAGTATCATGAATGGCAATTATTGCTTTCAGACCAGTATCCGGATCGTTGCAAAACACAACTTTCTTATGCCCTGAGGCTCCAATTTGATCTAAGACGGAATTCACTGCGGCGCTATTATCAGACATATCAATTAGTTTATCAGATAAGCCGCAAAACTAGTCAAAAAAACATTATTTTACCTAGTATTAACCAATTCTTTAAAAAAATTATCCCCGTTTGTTTAACTTTACCAGCCCATGAAACACCTCCGCTACTTAAACAAATACTTTTACAAATATAAATGGCGAATCATTCCCGGGGTTTTCTTTGTCATCGTCTCCAACATATTCGGTGTAATACCCGCTCAGGTGATTGGACACGCTTTTAATCTCATCACTGAAAATATACAGCTATATGTTCTTTTTGAAGGATTTGAACGAAGAGAAATCATCTACGATATCTTCAGTTACAGTTTGTTGTATTTTGGGGCACTGGTGTTAATTCTTTACTTACTCAGGGGACTATTTCTATTCTTTATGCGACAAACAATCATCCTCATGTCCAGGCACATCGAATACGATATGAAGAATGAGATTTACGCACATTACCAACGCCTAAGCCTTGGCTTCTACCGCAGGAACAATACCGGTGATCTGATGAACAGGGCCACTGAAGATGTAAACAGGGTGCGTATGTACGTAGGACCTGCAATCATGTACGCGATCAATACAGCGGTTCTATTTGCCTTGGTAATCTATGCCATGTTTTCGGTAAATGCAACCCTGGCTATTTTTTGTCTGTTACCACTGCCGGTGCTTGTTATTACCATTTACTTTGTCAATACTTTGATTAATCAGAGAAGCGAACAGATCCAGGAGCAACTCTCTAAATTGTCCAGCTTCGTACAGGAACGGTTCTCTGGCATCCGTGTGATCAAGTCCTATGTCCGTGAAGAATATACCAAAGCCATCTTTGCCAAGGAAAGCCAGGAATACAGGGAAAATGCCATGGGACTGGTCAAAGTACAGGCACTTTTTTATCCGACCATGATTCTGCTGGTTGGCCTAAGTACCATCCTCACCATTTTTGTTGGAGGAAAACAGGTAATCAATGGCTCTATTACTTCCGGGAACATTGCAGAATTCATTGTGTACGTCAATCAACTCACTTTTCCCGTTTCTATGCTGGGATGGGTGACTACCTTGATTCAAAGGGCAGCAGCATCTCAGAAAAGAATCAACGAGTTTCTGGAACTACAGCCCGATATCAAAAACGAGGAAAACGTGAAGCATACTATCTCGGGCAATATCCGCTTTGAAAATGTGAGCTTCACCTATCCTGATACCGGAATTACAGCCATTCAGGAAGTCAGTTTTGAAATTAAAAAAGGTCAGTTCGTCGCTATTATTGGCCGTACAGGATCTGGGAAATCTACATTGGCCAATCTGATCATGCGCATGTATGATGCAGATGAAGGTCAGATTAGTGTAGACAATATTCCTATAAAGGAACTGAACATGCAAAGTTATCGCGACCAGATCGGCTTTGTGCCTCAGGAAGTGTTTCTATTTTCAGATACCATAAGAAATAATATTGGCTTCGGAATGGATATTGTTACGGAACAACAAGTCGAGGAAGCGGCAAAAAATGCTGCTGTTTACCAAAACATTTTGGACTTTGAACATCAATTCCAAACCATGCTCGGTGAAAGAGGGATCACGCTCTCGGGCGGACAGAAGCAGCGCGTTTCCATTGCACGTGCCCTGATCAAAGAGCCGAAAGTGCTGATCTTCGATGATTGCCTGTCTGCTGTGGATACAAGAACTGAAGAAGAGATCTTGAATAACCTCGGGCGCGTCATGAACGGCAAAACCAGCATCCTCATTGCGCATCGCATTTCGACGATCAAGAATGCCGATAAAATACTGGTCATGGATCAAGGAAAAATTATCGAAGAAGGCAACCATGAAGAACTGCTGAAACTGTCGGGTACCTACACGGAAATGTATCAGAATCAATTGCTTGAAGAAGAAAGCAAATCTATATGATTTCTATTTTGAACTTTAACAATTATTCCTTTATATTTACCCGAACCAAAACCAAGAGCTATAGCAACCATGGGAGAATTTGACAACAAAGAGAGAGAAGAGGTTTTTTCAAAGAAAGTAAGAGCTGGTAAAAGAACTTATTTTTTCGACGTTAAAGCAACTAGATCAGGAGATTACTACTTAACCTTGACTGAAAGTAAGAAAAGACTGGAAGATGGAGTTTTTGTAAAGCATAAGATCTTTTTATACAAAGAAGACTTTGAAAAATTTGCTGAAGGGTTAAATGAAACTGTTGAATACATCAAAAACCATCAGGAAGTGGTAGAGAAACGCTACGAATATTCTGAGAACCACGAAGGCGTACCCAGCAGACTGCAAAACGACGATTTTTCATTTTAGAAAATATACTTTAAAAAGCCCTGTTTACAAAAAGTAGACAGGGCTTTTTTTATATCCGATAAGCAAGGAAGCTGATTTTAGGTTATCTTCGATATTGAATAGGGCAAAATAATGAAAGGAACCAAACGCTTAATACTCATCCTCACCTCCATTGTCGCACTGGTTTTCTCATTTTCTCAATGCATGAATAGCGAGGAAACTGAGTTTACAACGACAGACAGCACTTATTCAGGTACCCAAACCTGCATCAAATGCCACAAGAAAGTTTATGATGCATTTTTAGTAGATCCGCATTCCCGAGCCTCTGCATCAATTGAAAAAAAGGATTTACTAAATGGAAATCATCCGGCTTCTAAAACTTATGAATTTGATGAACACTTCAAAATTGCAGTGGAAGATAAGGACAGCGGAATGTATCAAACAGTTTATCTGGATGGAATTCCGGAATTTTCAAGACGATTTGATGTAGCTATCGGAGCAGGAAAAAACGCCATTACCTATGGTTCATGGAATGAAAACCGTCTCTACCAGATGCAGCTTTCTTATTTTGCAAGTATCAACAGCTGGGCAAATAGCCCTGGTTATCCTTATAACAAAATCCATTTTGGCCGTGTGATTACTTCACGATGTCTGGAATGCCACGCTTCCCAAGCCAAACAAACCGTAAAGGAAGAGGGAGGCCTTATACTATCGGAGGAACTGGTTAAAGGTTCATTAGTATATGGCATCAACTGTGAAAGATGTCATGGCCCTTCTGCCAAGCATGTTGAATTTCACACGAAAACGCCAGAAGCAAAGCCTGCTAAATATGTAGTGAAATACCAGTCCCTGAGTCGCAAACAAAAAGTGGATGCCTGTGCAATCTGTCATTCCGGAAGTGACATGACGATGAAGTCTACTTTCGGTTTCAGGCCTGGTGATCAACTTGAAGATTACGGCAGCAATTTCGCAGAAACAGTAGCCGATCCTGACGTACATGGACAGCAGTATCAAATGCTTTCCTCAAGTCAGTGCTACACAAAAAGTCAGCAACTGGATTGCTCTACCTGCCACAGTGTTCACGATCAGACTAAAGGAAGCCTGACTGCCTACTCAAAAAAATGTATGAGTTGCCATGCTACGGTTAAACACAGTGAGCAGACGTTGAGCAATGCTATGGTAAAAACCAATTGCATTGATTGCCACATGCCTAAGCAAGCTTCCAAAGTAATCAGTTTCCAAATGGCAGGAAAGTCTGAACTAAGTCCTTACCAATTACGCAGCCACCTGATTAAAATTTATCAGTAATCTAAAGGTTTTAAAAGATAAATCCGTATTTGGTTTTACCCAAATACGGATTTTATCGTTAATCTATTCCTTTAAGAAAAAAGAGATTTACATAAAGCTGCCATCACCACGACGTCTGACGTCTCTTCCGCCACGACCCTGCGCACCAGACCATTTCTGTAAACGCATACTTAACTTGAGCATAAAGTAACGACTAATTGGGTTTATTCTCGTGTTTGTGTAACCGCCTTCATTTTGTTGCTCAGAGTTCAGGAAGTTATTCTGGTTCAAAATATCAAAGGCCTGAAAGGTTACCTGTCCACGTCGGTTGAAAAGCTGACGCTCCAGGCTTGCATTGATGATTAACGGGCTATTATTTGTATTGCCTACGACACCACTTATAAACTGCTTGCTACCATTGTATCCCAACATCCATACATCCCAAAGGTAAATTCTCCCATCTAAGTTAAGGGAAAGTGTTTTAAATGTATTATCGGCAAAACCCGGTGTGGAGTTGGTAGATTTTTCATATCGGTATCCCACATCAGCATTGAGTTCGAACCACTCAGTTGGATTTAATTTAGGGCCAAAGCGCTGATTCAATGAAGTGATATTGGTAGTATTCAATAAGCCATCACGCATACTTAAGTTGTGACTATAGTTCGCTGTACCATTCAATTGTAGATTATACTTTCTATTACTCAACTGTTTACTGATATTATAATTACCAGTCAGCCGATATACCCCACTCACATTCAGGAACTGTGTTTCGTTAATATATGCTCCTGGAACATTAGGGTTAGCAATTTGTTGAATATTTCTAATCACAGCATTCTCCGTATAAGATCCGTTTGCATTTACTGAAAAGTTTAACTTAGAATTTGCGATATAATTATTATAATCTCCTCGAACAGTATGCACAAAAGTTGCTTCCAGATTTGGATTACCTACAACCGGGTTATTGGGATTTGTCACGTCCCTAACTGGTTGAATCTGATCAAATGTAGGCTCCACAGCATTTCCAGAATAGTTGAAAGAGATTTTCTGTTGTCTCGACCATAAATATTCGAACCGGGCAATTGGAATCAAATTGAAGCTACTGCGATTGGTTGACGTGCCCAAACTCACTTTGGTACCTGAAAGTAAAGCAGGTACGCCGGTTAGACCTAAGGAGAAACGAATCTTTGAAGTATTTGACATCCCATACCTAAAATTTAAAGCAACTCTTCCTTGAGTGAAGGAGTAATCATAGATATTACTTAGTGAATCAATAACTCCGGAAAGTCCACTAGATAAAATATCCCTGGTTGTTGCGTTATTGTTGTATCCATTGTAATTCACCTGAGCATTTACCTCAAACTGCGTATTGGTCCCAAGCGGTTCCACATAGGTCAGGCTTCCACGGTAATTATCACGTAAATTCTTACGGGCAATGATCTGATTGGTGATGGAATCCAGATCCGGCTGATTTAAACGATAAAAGGTAGTCAGGTTATAACGTTCTTGTTCTTGTTCCTGGTTGTTCTTATTCAAATCAATCTGTGAAGAAAAGTTTCTTCTATATTTTTTGAAAGTATGCTGATAGAAAGCTGAAATTCCAAATTCAGGGGCTGTTCTCGAAGTTGAGTTGGTTACGTTACGATTCTGGTCCTGCCCAAACGAAATATCATTCGCGCGCTGAATAACGGCGCTCGTACTGTTATTATCGCTCGAGTTTAACTTGAAAGTTGGAATAATCCTTAAGTAATCATTGGAATCAAGGTTCATCTCTACTTCCAGTTTGAATTCATGGTTATTTGACTTTTGCAAGTTACTGCTTCTGACATCAGAAAATAGTTGCCCATTAATAACCTGTCCTGTCTCATCATCTTTCTTCCTGATGTTACTTACTGATTCTGTCTCATTTAAATTATCACCATTGTTATTCCTAAATTGATAATTTAAATTATATTCGATTTTCTGACCAACTTTATCACGGATACTGAACCTTGCCTCCGCATTCTTCGATGACCCACTCAAAGAGTTCAAATTGACAAAATCTCTATAGTTGCCATTGAGTCCTATTTGCTGGTTTCCATTTATACGTGTGGTAAACAAACCTGCTTCCTTTCTGTCACGAGTTCCGGCGGCTGCATTTACGTTTGCCATATTACCCACGGACTTATCAGTTCTGGTAGTGATGTTCAGTATTTTGGTTGGATCACCATCCTTCACACCGGTACGGGCTGCCTGATCACCATAATCATCAACTATTTGAATCTTATCTACAATCTCCGCTGGAAGGTTTTTAATAGCATTGGCGATGTCACCACCGAGGTATTCTTTACCATTAAGCTTAGCCCTGGCGACAGTTTCACCCTGATGTACGAGACTCCCATCTGTACCTACTTCCATACCTTCCATCTTCTTCAGCAATTCGTCCACCGTCGCATTTTTTCTCACCACATAATCGCTGGCTTTATACTCTACAGTATCTGTTTTGTAGGTTATAGAAGGTGTTCCATTAATTACTACGGTATTCAAGGTATTTTTCTCTTCCTTCATCATGATAGGATCCATTACGATTCGGGGAAGCAGGTCATTTTGCTTGAAACGCATTGGTGCAGTTGTGGTATATCCTATACTTTGAACAACAATGGTATAAGTCGCAGACTTTACATTTTTGAATACAAATATACCGTCATTGTTGGTAGATGTCTTTAAAGTATCCTTATCAGAAGTCAAAGAGACAGTAGCCCCGATAACCCCTAGATCTGTGCTATCCTTAACAATACCGCTGATTTCGCGGCTTGGTAAAGGTGGTGGTGGTGTTTTAGCTGGCTGCTGCGCGAAAGAATTCTGCGCGCCGATAATCATGACGCACAGTAATACCGCGAGCTTTAAAGCCTTGGAAAAATAGTTCATTTGTGTGTTGTGTATTTGGTTTATTTGTGTGTGTGTGTGTGTTGTTAAGCTTTTTACTGGGGCTTCAGCTGTGACAAAATATATTTACCCCAAAAATCAGTAGGACTCATCATCGCCTGAAAGTCCATGCCGCCGCCACCGCCGCCACCGAATCCTCCACGACCGCCGCCACCGCCACCAAAGCCGCCGCGACCACCGCCACCACCACCACCACCTGGACCATCAAATCCTGGTATTTGTAATCCGCTAAGCTTGATGTTATACGCAAATTCCTTTGTTGATGTAGGCGTAAGGCCAAGTTCCTCCAATGGAATAGACATTTCGTAGAAATAGCCATTTTCAGCATCTATAGTAGCAAAAGCTTTAATCCCCGATGTATTGTAAATAGAAACCAATGAATCTGTTGTCTTCTTGAAGCCTACAAGTCTGATTTCTTTTGCACCCGCCAGCTGCGTTTTCATCATCGCGGCCATTGCAGAGTCTCTCTGTTTGGTAGTCATTTGATTACCGCCACCACCGAAACCTCCGCCTCCTACTCTCATTGATACCATACCCCCACCTCTGTTTCCACCAGGTCTTTGAAAATGGATCACAGGATAGGTCAGGCTGATGCTTTCCTTTTCTTTTTTCTTTCCGTCCGGATTTACAGAGAAAGTAATTCCTCCGGCTAGAATTTTACGGTTGTTTGCCGCATCGGTCGACTTCACAACCAGGTAAAGATTTTTTTCATCGTTACTAATAATGTAGGAAAGACTGGTTCTTTTGCTCACAGAAAAATCTGTCGCTTTCCATTCAAAATTCTTACCATCTATTTTAACAGCGTGAGGTGCAGTAATGCTTACCTCTTGTAATTCGGTTACCTTCTGAGCCTGTGTGACCAGTACACAGCTACTCAATAACAATGTGCTGAATGTAATTTTTAAGGATCTTGCTTTCATAATTATACTAAAATGAATTTCTCGTTGCTTTCGGTTTAAGACTCTCCAAATAGGTTTAGGTTTAATTGGGCTATCAAAGTTTTATTTGGCTAATCTTTCGCGAATTAAAGACAAAATTCACTGTCTTAGCCATTGTGATGTGTATTTGTTACACTCAGAAGCCCGATTCGAACTTCTTATCATCATCTGCAGGATGACATAGAGTTCAAATCGGGCCTCGCACAAGACTCAACTCAACTAAATTGTTACAATTAAACGTGATGATTGCTTTCGCAATCCTTGATATGGGTGAGCTGAATTGGAATCCAGTTCTGTTGCTCCGAGACATTGGTGCCCAATGCGATATATTCATTTCTGCCAATCTGGTCTTCGATTTCTCCCAGAATTTCACTGCTAATAGATTTATTCATAATCCTTACTGGCTCATCCAGTCCATCAGTTTTGATCTCCAGGTCATAGATTCCACTTACCATGGTTTTGCAAATGACAAGGTCGATTGGATGCTGTTCGGCTATTTTCCTCAGTTCAGCAAAAGCACGGATGATTTGGTCCATGTTAAGGGCTTTGAATCCCAGTATTAATGTTGGCTCAGGGCTTACCGCCTCAACATTTTTCGATAAGAATATTTCATTTACGTCTTCAAGCGTAGCTTCTATGATCAATCTGTCCATGATGTTTCTAAGTTATAGCCTAAAAAGGAATGAAGTCCTCCTTTTGTTTCAACTATTTCAGCTAAGCCAGGCATCTTGTCCAAAATTACTTTTTAATCTCCTCCTGCTTATTCTGGAAACTATAAATCAGATAAATCAATGCAGGTAAAATAAATACACTTCCAATCAACAATGCGTAACCTAATGAAGCGATGGTTTTAGCCTGTCCCTGGTGTGTGAGTAATGACAGGTTATTTCCACCTTTGAGCAATACAATATCTGGAAAATGTGTATAAGTGGCAGCAAATAAAATCATCGTTACCTGAAAACCCGCCAGTAGCCGTAGTAAGATCGGTTTATTGCGGTTCAGGGCTGGCAACATCACCAGTAATGAAATGCTTGCTGCAAATATGGCAATCACACCTGGTGCATCTCCAAAAATCCATAATACCAATGGAATATTGTCAATGTAGGCAGATACAAAAACCAGTGCTCCGCAAAGCATTACAACCATAATGGCACGATAGGCTTTTCTTACAAAATGATTTCTGTCTGATTCATTTTCGGTCTGACCAATGATAAAGATAGTCGCAAGATACCCACAGATACTCACCGTAAAAACACCTATAGCTACGGAAAACCAGTTTAGCCAACTGAAAACATACGCAGACAGAAAGTCTGTCGCCTGCGGGTCTATCCGCCCCGACACCGAACTTGCAGCGATTACGCCCAGAAAAAAGGGTGTAATCAAACTAGAGTATACAAATATGGGTGTATAGATATTTTGCATCTCATCTTTGACTGCATCATAATTCCTGAATACAAATGCAGTACCTCTGGCAATGATCCCAAGTAACATACAAACGAGTGGAATATGCAGATATACCGAGACAGTGGTATAGATCTTTGGAAATCCTACGAACAGGATCACTATGGCAATGATCAACCACATGTGATTGGCTTCCCATATTGGACCAATGGCTTTGTACATGGTCTTTCGCGTTCTCGATTTGTTGGATTTCGCCGTCATCAGCTCAATGATTCCAGCACCAAAATCTGCTCCGCCAAGCAGAATATATAAGAGGATAGCGGCCCATAGAAAAACAATGACAACGTAAATCATGACAAAGGCTTTTGAACTGAGGAATCGTATAATTTACCAACCATGGTAATTTGTCTGTAAAGCAACAAGCTAACGATTATTGCCAGTGAAACATAGACAGCAGTAAACAGGTAAAAGGAATAAGCAATCCCTGGCATAGGTGTCACTGCATCCGCCGTACGCATCACTCCCCTGATGATCCAGGGCTGCCTGCCCACTTCAGTTACAGTCCAACCAGCCTCCAGCGCAATGAATCCCATTGGAATAGCTGCGACAAAAAGCTTCAGCAGCCAGCGCTGTTCCAGCCATTTTCTCTTCCTCCATAAAGCAAGGAAATACAATAAAGCAATTAACACCATCACCATACCAAAACCTACCATAATCTGGAAGGCATAATGCGTAATGGCAACCGGCGGCTGATCGGCCTTTGGAAATTCACTTAATCCCTTCACTTCAGCATTTAAATCCCCTGTTGCCATAAAACTGAGCAACTTTGGTATTTTAATGGCATAGTCTACACGCTGCTGAGCTGTGTCGGGAATACCACCTATAATCAACGCTGCCCCTCTTTCCGTATGAAAATGCGCTTCCATTGCAGCCAGTTTTTCAGGTTGGCGCCTGGCTACATCCTTAGCAGAAATATCGCCGCTTAAAGGCTGAAGACAGGCTGCAATTGTTGCAAATATGGCAGCAATTTTAAATGCCTTATTGTGAAATGCCACATTCCTGCCCCTCAGGATCATCAGTGCATGAACACCCGCAACTGCAAATCCTGTAGACACAAAAGCGGCTACACACATGTGTAGCGATTGTGAAAACCAGGCCTCGTTGAACATTGCCTTCAATGGGTCGACATTCAGGTATTCGCCATTGACATAATCAAATCCTGAAGGACTGTTCATCCAGGCATTCGCCGCAACTACAAGTATTCCGGATAAAAGGCCGCTGATTCCAACAATCACTCCCGTAAACCAATGAAACCAGCGATTGAATTTATTCCAGCCATACAAATAAAAACCCAAGGCAATTGCCTCTATGAAAAAAGCTGTACCTTCTAAAGAAAAAGGCATTCCAAATATCGGTCCTGCGTGCTCCATAAATTTAGGCCATAGTAAGCCAAGTTCGAATGAAAGTACTGTCCCCGAAACTGCCCCTGTTGCAAAAAAAATAGCTACTCCTTTTGTCCAGGCCTTCGTCACATCCAGGTACACCGTTTTTTTAGTTTTCAACCAATAAAAATGTGCAACACACATGAAAAAGGGCATTACCATTCCAATACAGGCAAATATGATATGAAAGCCCAGGGAAAAGGCCATTTGCAGACGTGCAGCTAGAAAATCGTCCATAGGATAAACGTGTTGGAACCATTAAATAATGCCATAAAAATACGGCATTATTGGACATCAAACTCCTTTTTAATTCATTTTTTAAACAGCTTTCCGTAAAAAAAATCAAGTTTCATTATTAGCTCACAAAATTATTAATTATCAAACAAAGAAATTAAAAATAACATATTAGAAATAAAAACTTGCTTTTATAGAAATAAAAAATAACTTTGACCCGTAATTTATTCACCTGTCAAATTGAAAAATATGAATCTATATCAATCAAGCCGATCAGCCCTTCTGTTGATGTTTCTACTAAGTAATGTTCAATGCAAAAAGAAAAAACTAAGCCAGCCGCTACCGGAAGAGCCGAAAGTAGAAACACACGATCGAAAAGTATTTTTACCAGTAAAATTCGAATCAAAAAATTTGACTGTCATTCTTGGATACCAGGATCAGACGGCATTACTGACAAGCTTGGAAAACTCAGGCAAAAAGAAAGTAGAGATCAGCTATAAAAATGAAATGCCATTCAAAATAAGGTATTATGATCAGGAAAAACCGATCGGTTTCCTGGATTTTCAGGCAAATAACAGGAAGATCATCAACGTGAATTCCTGGAAAGAAGAGTTAAAAGTAAACATCTCCACCGGAAATTATACTTATAGCTACGATTCACAAAACCGAATAGCCGAAGTACATTATTATGGACCGGATCATGTCCTTTCCGAACAGAACACTTTCAGCTATGATGCTGAAGGCAACTTATCAGACATTAATACAGAATTCAATCAGAATTCGGGCATGGCTTTTAGCTATCATTACGACGTCAAACACGGGATTTTTAAAGATGTCGCTTTCTTTTGGATCCTGTTCAGAGAACTAGGTTACGATTTCTTTTATCCCACAAAGAACAACCCCGTAAGCGCAGAGGCTAAAGGGCTTAAATCAGAACACATCACTTATAGTTATCGGTATAACGAGCAAAACTATCCTTCAGAGGTTACCATCACGAGAAACAATATCAACGAAGTCTACAAAATCAGTTATCGGGAACTTTCACAGTGATCAGGGTTTCAATAACTGTTCTGCTCTGAACAGATTATCCGCTGCCTGAAGGATTTTTGCTTTTAATTTTGGATTGTAATCTGGATGTTGCTGTAAAAATTCGCCAACAGTCTGTGCAGCAGTTGTACTCTGGTAACTACCAAAAGTTGACTGTAGCCAGTTATAAGGAAAGAAGATATCACCAGTCACCTGAATTTCGCTCAGCAACTCCAGACTCTTTCGCAGGTACTTTTCAGAAGTTACCTGCCTAAGTGGATGGTGGAGATAAGCTAATGCTGTAGCTACATTAGCTTCTTTTTCTCTGTTTGACTTTAAACCCAAACTTTCGAAAAACTGGTTTCTTGCTTCTACATCAGCGGATACAGCAGGCATGATAAATTGAAATCTTTTTATGCGGTCCGGGTTACTGATTCTCGTCAATTGCTTCGCAAGAACGCCTGTGTTTTCCGTATCCCTTAAAGCGAGACTGAATGCCAGAGCAGTATAATCGTCTTCATTCATTTTCAAACCTTCAGGAGCTGGCTTACTTTGTTCCCATATCGCATACAATCTTGATTTAGCCGCAGCCGAAAGAAATACATCCTGGTAAGTTTTAAAGAGAATCCGTTTGTTATTGACTTTCGTCTGGGTCTGAAGTGCAGCCCAAATAGAATTTTCTAACGTAACTGAAATGGCTTCACGGTCTTTTTGGGTCATAAAATTCCAGTAGATATTGTTTAGGTATCCACAGATCAGTTTCACATTTAATTCTTCCTGTTCTCTGGACAGACCTTCAATCAGTAGGCTCAATAATTCTTTTGGCTTTATAAACCTGCCATTGAGCATATTTTCATAAAGTGAGACATAAGCAGACGCCCGGTTAAGTGGCTTTTGCAACTGATACAATTGTGGATACATCTTGGCATCTACTGGCCATAGCCCATATCCCTGGCCGGACGAGTTGAACAATACAAATAACGGCACATCCATATCCTTGGCAGCGGTAAGATCTACATCTGCACTGTTCAGGTTAACTGTAAGCTCCCTTGTACGATCAGGATAAACCAGTAAAAGTTCAAATAACTGGGGCCAAATCCTTGCCTTGCCATACTCTGGACGTTGAGAAATGTTGAACTTCGTGATTTTTCCATCTTGCTGCTCCAGTTTATAATCTATGATTGGCCTTCCCGTTTCATCAACCCAGACTTTGTTCCAGCTCTGGAGATCTGCATCTGCGTACTGGTCCAGTATGCCGATTAAATCCGGCCATGAAGCATTCCCGTTTGAAAACTTCTTCAGATATTCCCTCACGCCCTGCTGAAATTTCTCTTTACCCATCAGACGCTCCAGCTGCCTCATCATAATTGGTGCTTTATGGTAGATGATATTTCCGTATAAAGTTCCGGCATCTTTGAGATTGTCCAGTGGTTGCCTGATCGGGTTTGAGCCGGTGGTACGATCTATACCATAGGCTGCAGGGAAATGATCAATCAAAAATTTAAGATCAAACACATCTGCACCAGTATTTCCCTCTGTGCTCTTATCGGCCATAAAGTTGGCAAAAACCTCTTTCATCCAGACATCAGTGAACCAGTTCATCGTCACCAAATCTCCGAACCACATGTGTGCAGTTTCATGGGCGATAAGATTACTACGTGCGTTTAATTGATCTTTCGTTGCGCCCCCGTCAAGAAACAGGGATGCAGCTTTATATTGAATAGCTCCGGGATGCTCCATCCCCCCAAATTGGAAATCAGGAATCGCCACAAAACCAAATTTTTGAAAGGGATACCGAATGGCCGTCCAGTCTTCAAAATACCTAAGAGATTGATCATGAATAGCAAATATCTCTTTCATGCTATTTTTCAACTTTGCGCTATCCGTTTCCCGGTACAGAAAATCCGTGGTCATCTGACCTACCTTATCTTGCTCAAGGCTAAATTTCCCTGCAGCAAATGCAAACAAGTAAGTACTGATACGCTCAGATGTCTTAAACTGAAGTGTTTTTCTTGTACCATTTATAGATTCCTGCTTCAGTCCACCATTTGTCATGGCACTCCAATGCGCTGCAAGACTTAGGCTCAGATCGTAGCTTGCCTTCAAATCAGGCTGATCGAAACAGGGAAATACGGTACGCGCCCGGTCTGGTACAAATAGCGTATACAAATAATCTGCATTACGGTTCAGCGCCCCCTCCCCTGCTTCAAATTTGATCTCGATATGGTTACTACCTATTTTTAAATACTTCACCGCAATTACAATGTGCTCGGAAAGGTATTTTATGGCTATTGATGCTCCGTTTACTTTTATGCTTTTTAGTTTCTCCGGAGCAGCTTTAAAATCCAATTGCAGAGAATAAAGATTGGATTTCAGATTGAAACTCAATTTTTCGGATGCTGCAATTCCTGCATTTCTCTCTGCAGGAATGTCGAAGGACAATCCATAATTGACATTGCTGATGACACCTTTGCGGTAATCGGCAAGTTTTTTTGAAACTCCTGCTTCAATTCCCGGATCTTTCATCGCCAATGCCGGACAAAAAGAACATAAACATGCCGCTAGAAAAAGAGAGAAACAATACATTTTAGCCATGGAGGCTAATTTAGGGAATGATTTTCATTCCTCAGTCAAGTTTCAGATACATAAGGATTTTTTCAAGCATTAAATGCTCAAGAACTGTAATTTAGCAGCAACAAAACTTTAGTCTGATGAAAACGACATTAAAAACATTGTTGGTACTTGCCCTGGCAGTATCACTAAACACTACGCTGCAGGCCCAAGGCCTAAAAATGCCTCAGGCAAGTAGCGGCCAAACGATTAGCCAAAACTTTGGTTTAGGCAAAATTACACTGGCCTATTCCCGCCCAAATACCAAAGGACGCAGCATTTTTGGCGGTTTGGAACCTTATGGTACAGTATGGCGCACCGGTGCCAACTCCGCTACCATCATCACTTTCTCTGAGCCTGTAAAATTTGGCGGTACAGAAGTCCCGGCTGGAGATTACGGATTATTCACCATACCAGGAAAAAGCGAATGGACCATTATCCTGAATAAGGGTGCGAAACAATGGGGAGCTTATGAATACAAAGAGGCTGAAGATGTCCTGCGTATCAAAGTAAAACCAGTTGCGCTCAAGGAAAAAATAGAAACTTTTACAATCCAATTTGCTAATGTGTACCCGACTTCAGCTAAATTGCAATTGCTATGGGAAAATACATCCGTAAGCATTGATCTTGCTACCGACGTAGATGCGAAAGTAATGGCAGGAATTGAAGAAGCAATGAAAGGTGAAAAAAAACCTTATTTCCAGGCTGCTCAATATTATTTTGAGAATGGCAAAGACCTGAACAAAGCACTGGAGTGGATGAACGCAGCAGATGCAAACAATACGACTCAACCTTGGGTGAAACTTTGGAAAGGTCGCGTTCAATTGAAGTCAGGTGATAAAAAAGCCGCCCTGCAAACTGCTGAAGAAGGACTGAAAATTGCCACCGAAATTAAAAATGCCGAATACATCAGGTTGACTACTGCTTTAATTGCAGAAGCGAAGAAATAGGAATGAAAATTAGAAGTGAGCGGATGTTTTTTTCAGAAAAACATCCGCTTTTTTATGTCTCAGCGCTCAGTGTTTTGGAAAGTCCTTGCAGCGTCACCGAAAATACGAGTACCAATACACAGCCGATCACATTCAGCCATAAATAGGCTACCAAGTCCAGCTGCCCGATTACAATAACCAGCAATTGAGCAAACACTCCAGCAACAAATACGGCTCTGCCCTTCACATATGGCACATAAAATGCTACCAGGAATACGCCCAGTATCGTTCCGTAAATGTAGGAACCCAAAATGTTCACCGCCTCCAATAGGTTTCCGATCTTACTGGCGTACAAGGCCATCACAATACAAACCACACCCCAAAATACAGTTGCCAACCTGGATGCCTGCAGGTATTGACGATCGGAACCATCTTTTTTGATCAAGCGTTTATAGATATCAATCACCGTCGTGGAAGCCAGGGAATTTAGCGCACTTGCAGTAGAGCCCATAGATGCCAGGAAAATGATAGCAATCAACAAACCTATCAATCCCTTTGGCAGGTACTGCGTTACAAAACTCAAAAAGATATAATTATTATCCTTTATATTGGCTTGGTTATCGTTCTTCAGCATTAGCTCCGTGACTTGCGTACGGATTGCTTTTTCCTTTTCATCTGCAGCTTGCAAAGCTTTGCGCTGCAGATCAATAGCAGACTCATCTCCCAGATCCAGCGCCTGATTCATTTGCCTAACCACAGCTTGCTTTGCATCAAAAGCCCTGTCGTAGTCATTTTTGATTTGATTCAATTGCGGGCCGTACTTACTCTTTTCCAGCTTGTTCAACTCAAAACTATTGAAGAATACCGGCGGACGATTGTATTGATAAAAAGTGAATACCAATACACCGATCAGCAGGATCAGAAACTGCATTGGAATTTTAACTAATCCGTTCATCAGCAGTCCAAGGCGGCTTTGGCTCACGGAAGCACCCGACAAATACCGGCCAACCTGGCTCTGATCTGTACCAAAATAAGACAATTGTAAAAAGAAACCGCCTATCAAACCGGTCCAGACAGTATATTGATTGTTGAGGTCAAACTTAAAATCGATTGCATTGGTACGGCCCATTTTCCCTGCTATGCTGATCGCCCTTCCAAATCCCACATCGGCAGGAAGTAGCTGTACCACCATAATCCCCGCAGCAAAGAGTCCGCAAAAGATAATGCTCATCTGCAGCATCTGAGTATAGGAAACTGCCTTAGTTCCCCCATATACTGTATAAAAGATCACCAGACTACCAATGAAAAGTGTGGTATACGTGGTATTGATATCAAGTATCGTAGAGAGAATAATGGAAGGTGCATAGATCGTGATCCCCGTAGAAAGTCCCCGTTGCACCAGAAACAAAAATGCGGTAAGTGCCCTGGTCTTCAAATCGAAGCGTTGCTCCAGATACTCATAAGCCGTATAAACCTTCAATCGGTGAAATATGGGCACAAAAGTGATGCAAAGTACAATCATAGCCAGCGGCAAACCGAAATAGAACTGAACAAAACTCATCCCCGAAGAATATGCCAGCCCCGGTGCCGAGAGGAAGGTGATCGCACTCGCCTGCGTAGCCATCACGGAAAGACATACGTGATACCAGGGAAAAGATTGGTTACCCAGCAAATAGCCATGAATATTCTGCGCCCCCCTACTTTTGTAGATGCCATATACAACAATAACCACAAGGGTGATGATCAGGACAGACCAGTCTAAAATGCTCATTCGAAATATTTAGTAAAGGCGTAAAAAATCAGGATCAGAAAGACAAGCCAGCAAATCAGCAAACGGTAAAACTGCTGCCAGGATTTTACAAAAGGCGGAAGCTCCTGCGGTTCTGTTTTTTCCTCTAAATTCTTGTTATGCGCCATACCTGCCTAAATAAATATTACTTCTTTTTGCCGGAAAGGAGGTTGACAAATAACCTATAGGCACCCGGCACCCCCGCTGGCAATTGCCTGAAGAAGGAAATCCCGGTATATACATAACGGCCTTTGCCATAATCTGTGACAAGCAAAGACCCATTCTTTGCAGGTTCCCCCGTATCATTCATACTCAGCACGGGGGTATACCTCGAATCTGCGTCAGTAACGAAGTACAAACCACGCTCCTGTATCCAGCCATCAAAATCTCCGGCAGTGATCTTATTCGGGTAATTCAGTGAAGCATCTTGCGGCGACAGCAAACTTACTTTAGCGTCTTCTTCCGTCACTCTGTCCCTGGATAGTCGGAAAGGATATGGCCCCAGATTTTCCAGGCGGAGCGGGCTGTTCACGTTATATTGCACCAATAGCACACCACCCTCTTCCACATATTTCATCAGCTTCGGTTGCATTGCTTTTGCATTGTCGTTCACATTATAAAGCCTTACCCCGGTCACTATCGCATCAAAGGAAGAAAGGTCTCCGTTGATTACCTGACCCTCGCTAAGATTGCTCACTTCATACCCAATCTGTTTTAAGGATTCGGGAATCAAATCTCCGGCTCCGGCAATGTAGCCGATCCGTTTTCCTGCAAGCTTCAGGTCGATCCTGTTTACACTTGCTTCAGCAAAAGGGAATAGTGTCTGTACAGGGATGTGTTCGTAGTCCAGTATACGCAATCCATGATGGTAAGTTTGTCCATCAATAGTCAAGCTCAGAGACAACGTTCCGCTGTTGGCATTTCCTCCGGGAGTAATCTTGAGTACTACTGTCTGCTCTTCGCCTTTCTTAAGCTGTTTAAAATCCAATTTCTCTGGAGAGACTTTCCAGCCCGCAGGCAAAACCGGGACTAAAGTTCCGGAAGCATTCTCCTGAAAACTCTTCAACTGCAAAACAACCTGCTTCGGTTCATTGCCATTGAAAACAAAAGCTTTTTCAGCCATAGTTGCAGTCACAGGTGGGGCAATGACGAGTGGACGGTACAACTCACCTCTTACCTGATCGGTCGACTTGTAAACCACCGGTCGTTCAAAAGTGATGGACTTCCCTGCAATCGTAAAGGTAAATTTTGTGCGCAATACTCCCGGATCTTCAGGAAATCCAATCAATGCCTGATCCGGTACCTGATACATCCCTATCGGATGCTTTTCCCTCAGCCAATACGGTTGGGACAGCTGATGTGCAACCATGCTACCCTCAAAACTCAACAATTTATTGGTCTCTGTAATCCCTTTTACAAGGGGTACAGCCGTTGGCCAGATCTGAGTGAGGCTGACATCAGCACCGGGACGCATCACCACCTGAGAAGTCAAGGGAACAGATTGGTTTAAAGCATATTGCGACTGAGGTGCAGTACTTTCAAACCAAAGCCCAGCAGCATTTACGATCAAATCTTTTAATGACTTTATCTTTTCGGTTTTCCAGTAGCTCTCCGGTAGCGTTTCTACTGTGCTTAATATGGCGACCAACTGCGGAACAATTTTCGCCGGGGCAGATACCTGGTATTCCGTATTGACTTGATTGATCATTTGCGCAATGGCAGCCCCGCCTTTTACGCGGCCCCAGCTCAAGTCGACTCCTTCAAATATATCTTGAGCAGCTTTTTCGCCTGCGACAGGTACAAAGTATTCAGTGGATGCTCCTCTTTGTCTTGCTGTGCCAAAGCCCTGGCTCCGGTGATTCGAACGGCTTTCTGCAGCAATTTCGCCATAACTCTCTCCTAATAGTGCATTGTATACGCCTACATCCAGCTTTAGCTGATCCTCAGCAGTGGTATTATTCCCACCAAAATTAAAAGTATTCCATAAAATTCGTTTTGACTGCCATGGCTTTACAAAAGCCAGCTGTTCGGGAAACTGCTTGGGGTCTGCTGCTGCCACGAAGGCCTCACGTGCCAGGATCGCCGATCCGGAATGATGTCCATGCCCGGCTCTGGAATCTCCAGGGAAACGGGTAATGATCACATCCGGTTGAAATTTACGGATCACCCAAACGACATCGGCAAGGACTTTTTGTTTGTCCCAGATCTTAAAGCTCTCCTCCGGGTTTTTCGAAAAACCAAAATCATTGGCCCGGGTAAAAAACTGTTCGGCACCGTCTGTCCTCCTGGCTGCAAGCAGTTCCTGCGTCCGAATCAGCCCCAATAACTCTGCCTGTTCGTTCCCGATCAGGTTTTGTCCTCCATCTCCCCGGGTCAGGGAGAGATAACCTGTCCTCAGTTTTTTCTCCTTTGCCAGATAGGCGAGCAAGCGTGTATTTTCGTCATCCGGATGAGCAGCTATATACAATACACTCCCGTTCACCTTCAAAGCCTCCAGGCCTTGTTTGATTTCAGCGGCATTCAATTGTCGCTGCATTTGGGCACGTGTAAATAAAGGGAAAACCGCGGTAATGAGCAGCAGGTAAAAACGAAATTTCATATACAGATCTTAGTATCCGAAATTAACCAAAAATCCGCAATCTGTACTTTTTAATCCCAACTAAAACCGTAACATTACTGCAAAAATACTACACTTTTTATAGGAGAATTTTACTGCTTACTTCTTTGTCTATAGTAATGAATCCCGGATATTTGACCAGGGAGTTACCTACCTTGATGCTAGGCCTGATCTTCAGCGTCAACATTCCTTTTTTCTCCGGACCGCCTTTTCCGCTCTTGATGAAATCACTGATCTCTCCCATTACTTTACTATTGGAAACAAAAGGATACACATTCACTTCCATATTGACCGGCACTACCGTTGCCTGTCCTGCGCCAACGTTGACCTCCTGATTGACAAAACCATTGGCCAATTCCTGGTTATTGATCAATATTTTATATTCAAATTCATTGATCGCCGCATCATTAGCACTCGGATTTTTCACCTCCAGGTTCAGACGTGCCCTCAACGGGACATCTTTTCTAAGTAAACCCAGTGCAAGGCCCGGTAAGCTGGCCATATTGATGTCACCATCATTGATCATTTTTTTTACATCGGCACCGCCAATAGTCACCTGGTCCGCAGAAGTAATCCTGTAGGTACATTTTTCCAGGGCCTTGATCTGCTGTGCCTGTTTATTTATTCCGCAACCCGATATCACTACCAGTACTAAGCATGCCATTAAAATTCTTTTCATAACGCTATAACGGATATTGGTCAACAATAGATATAAGCAAACGAAATTAGCGTCTGCGTCCCGATTTTCCGATCAGGCTATCTACACTATATCTCCCGGGACCTGCCACCAACAGGAACAGGTATACAATCAGGTAATGAAGTCCCATTTCTTTCGTACCAAAATCATCTGCTGCATGAACTATAAATACCGCTACGATCATGGTGATGATTAAAGGAATCAGGGCGAAACGGGTGGCCAAGCCCAACAGGAGCAATATGGAACAGAAAAACTCCGCAAACACGGTCAGATATAAAGAAACAGCAGTACCAATACCAATTGGGTCTCCAAACTGGATTGGCCCTCCTGAAGTGATCATCACCAGTTTTCCGTAACCGTGAGTAATCATAAATACAGCAAAAGCCACCCGTAAGAGGAGGAGCATGAAATGAACGCTGTTGTTATTAAAATTGGTATTGAATAACTTCTTCATTTTTTAGAATTCTTTGTCAGTTTATAATTATGAGTTAATCTTTACCTGTAAATATATAATTTTATAGCTAAACTGTAACGAGGGAACTGATAAATCCCGAAATCGCATCCTGAAGGATCATTTTTTTACTCTCGTCAGGTTTCCCCTCCTTCTGGATCATTTGTATAGATACCAGGCCATGCAGTATCGAAAGGTAAGTATGGTATTTTAGAAAAAAATCTGTGTCTTTCCTGCTGCTCATGGCAATCGCTTCTTTGATCGTGGAAATCATCACCGTAGCCATCTGCTTCATTTCGGCGATCTGGTTTACCCTGTCACAGGCTGGAATCCCCAGCCCAAACATCAGCTGATAATATTCTTTATGTTCAAATGCAAAGTCCCAGTAGGCATGCGCCATGGCCTCCAGCTGTGCTGCAGGCTCCAAATGCCTTCCCTTCACTTCTGCAAGTGTATCGGCCAGCTTTTCAAAACCTTCTTTTGTAAATTCAAGTAATATTGCTTCTTTGTTTTCAAAATGATTATAGATCACAGGAATGCTGTACTCAATGGCATCGGCTATTTTCCGTATTGACAAAGACTGCCATCCATCACTCAAAACCTGCAACCAGGCAGCTTCTAATATACTCGCCCTGAATTCTTCTTTTTGTCTGATTTTACGTTCTGCAATCCCCATGACCTGTCAATTTGGTTAACACTGTTATCAAACATAAGCGGTATATCTTTTGAATAAAAATATACCGCTGTTTTCTGACTTAAGGAAAACAAATTCCCATCAGGGGTTACTAAGGCTGAATGTAAAATGTTTGGCTGAATGCACCATTTGCTGCAATATCCCAAGCCGCAACCCTTAACCATTTACGACCTTTCAGATTGGCCTTGAACTGGAAAAGCTGATCACCAAATGCTTTAGTCTTAGTCAGATCTATTTTTTCCTGGTACACGCGCAGTCCGTCACCGGACACCACCTCTATAAAGTTCATAGGAAAAGTCCAGCGCAGCTTTACTGCCACATCAGCAGTACCGTCTGCAGCCAGGTTTAAGGTTTCTCCTGAATGCTTACCATTCACCTTCAGCTCAGGCATCAGCACCTCTCCGGTACTGGAGAAGAATTTTCCTTTCTGCATCGCCTCTACTACCGGCTTCCAGCCTTCTTTATAGTCTGGTATCTTATCAAGCATCAGGTAATTGACATTGTTGTGCGCATACATCTCATTCTGATGGGTAATCGTAAACAGATCTGCCTCTGCAATCACTGTCTTTTTCAGACCCCAATTATTCATATCGTCCAGCAGTCCCAGTACACGTCCGCCCAGACGAGGTTGCGACAGGTCTGCAGGCATGGCCTTCCAGGCAGCCCCCATAAAGCGGTCAGACAAGAAAAAGTCTTCCTGTGCGTATACATCGGGCGCGTTCACGGAACCTTTAGTACGCGCATGTGCCGTCCAGGCCAGCCCTTGCTCGTCTTCCAGCAATTTTAGCATGTCCTTTTTATCTCCCACATGATACACCTTACCAAACCCAGGTCGGTCTTCCACATAAGGCACACCTTTATCTCTCGACATCACCCAATAAACCGGCTTAGGGAAGATTTGGAGCCAATGACCACCAAAGAATTCATTGGGTTCCTCACCTGGCATCAGGAGAAAATCCCGGTCAGACAAGCGCTCACATTGTTCAAAGAGCGCTTTCAACTCTTTGAGACGTTTCTCGTCCGGTCCTTTTGGGTTTGCGGTATAATGAAACTCACCCAAATGCACCATATCTACTCCCAGACGTTTAAAAACCTCTACAAACTCTGGCTTTTCGGGGATAGGCTTTCCTGCAAGTACTACATTCATAATGAATTCATTATGAAAGTGACTAGACATGGTTTTAAATCCAGGCAGCTTTACATATTTATCGTTATTAGTAAACCGCTTTACCGCTGTAAAAGCATCTGCAGCATCCTGATCGGTCAACAAGCAGAAGAAATTCATGCGTTGTTTGCTGTTTGGCGGGGCATTGAACCAAGGCACGAAACGGTTGTCTCCTTTTAGTTCCTGGCGGATTCCTATTCCATAACCGGGAGCCATATCCCGATAGTTATTGCCGTACCAGGTAAACTTTAAGTTGAAAGCTTCATCCAGGGGATAAAAATATTGATGTGGCGCGGGGAACAAGGCTAAAGTACCCTCCGCACTGCTGGCCGTAATGCTTCGGTATTTCACCGCCAAGTCTTTTGCAGCATTAGATTTATCCACTGTTGCATGTACCAAGGTGTCACCTGTATTGGTCCAGGAAATTTGCTTCCAGCTATCTGCCTTATTCAGCAAACCTGCATCGTAAACCACCGCAGTTGCATCTACATCTGTACTCATTACAGCTGCCACATTGAACAATGGACTCCCATTGTAGAAGGTGATTTCCAATACACCTTCGAAGCGTTCACACTGCATTTCACCAATTCGGATTATGGTATGGCTACCTTCAGTCCTCACAGCAGCGGTCTTCTTTTTAAACTGCACTGGAAAGCTCTTAAAAGGTTTTAGCGGAACTTTATCAAAAAAAATATTCCAGCCATTTTGAGACAACAGATCTCTTTTACCAATACTCAAAATAAAAGTAGGATCTAAATTTTCAGAGATTAGTTTCTGACTGGCGCCTTTATTTAAAGCAATTTTTTGAAAGAGGGGTTTTGAAGCAGAAAGATCCAGGACAACAGTTCCTTTTTGTCCGGCGGCGGTTGGCCATTTAAACTCCAAAAGGTTGCCTTTAACCTGTAGTTCGGCTTCATTTTTTGGATTGAACTGGCGTGTATCTACCTTAATTTGGGCGCTACAAATGGTGATTTCGGCTAAAAAAAACAGAAGGGTAAAGTTTATTAGTTTCATATTCGGTTGTGTTAGAAGCCGTAACTTACGACTTTTAAAACTAGGAAGCAAGCATACAACTACGGCTGAGCTTGCTTCCCAGCTCATAGGCGAATCCGTCAGGTGGAAACCAAAGTCGAGGCAAAATGTTATAGAACTAGACGAATTTGTCATATAAATTTATGTTACGCGAATACAATTCTTCCATTAGTGACTGATTACATTTGAAGATGTGTTAAGGATGCGCCTATAATTGAAACGCATTCGCTTCCACCCGCGTTTTAGCCTGGATCGTTGCCGTATCATTCAAAGACGATCCAAGCTCGAACGTGCCACGTTGTAAACTTGAAGATGACCTAAAAGCATCCTAGGCACAGGTACATGAAAAACTACGACAGCAAGCTGATCAACTATTACCAAATGCTTGGTGGCACTGTAGGCCTTGGAATACTGATGCCCTTCTACCTTCACTTTTTTCCGGTCTCAACACTGCTTCCGGGTTTAGAAGATATAGGGTACTTATTACTACTATCGTTATTTTGTACCGTAGCATTGTACATCATGTTTGCAGAATCATTGAAACGGATTCCTGCTTTCACCGTTAACCTGAGCTTCAATCTGGAACCGATCTATGCGATCATCATGGCATTTCTGTTCTTCTCCGAAGGGAAACAAGTCAATTTGTCTTTTTATGCAGGACTATTCTTTGTCGGGACGTCTGTCCTTTTGCAAACGCTCATGAACATTAGAGGTAAGCAAAAGTTAAACTAAGAGCTAAAAAAGCGAAAGTTAAGTTCTATCCTTGACTTTCGCTTTTGAAATCACAATACATTTTTATTAAATATTCTTGGGATTGTAACTCCCGTTTTCCCGATCGTTTCCATAATTCAGTGCATCGTTCTGCTGGTCCGCAGATGAGTCGCTTTCCTGCGTTTCTTTTTCTTTAGCTTCCCGCATTTCTTTGATGCTCAAATTCGCATCAATGTTGTGTTCACGTTTGTCTTCTCTACCTTTTAAAGGCTTATGCTCGTCCTGATGCCCCAAAAATCCAGGATCAACATCTGCATTTTCAAAATGGGCATCATCATTCAATTGATTGTTTTCAGGCGCTGTAGCCTTGTCTTTATCGTGGGTTTCCATAGTTTGATGTTTTAAGGTTTACACACTATAAACAAGCCTGGCAATCTATGGTTTTGAGTTTCGCAACGACCAGATACCTACAACATCAGATTTCCTAAATTCAAAAAAAATGTTATTTTTACGGTAATGGATTATTTTAACACCCTCGAACCGCTCTTACGCACCTTTTGGTATATCGCCATTCCCGTAAGCGCCATCTTTGCTATTCAGACTATAATGACCTTTTTAGGTTCAGATGCGGCGGACGGACTTGATGCCGATTTTGACGGCGATCTGGAACATGGCGATGAGCCTTTTCAACTGTTCACTTTCCGGAACCTGATTAATTTTCTACTGGGACTCAGCTGGACAGGAATTTCATTATACAATACCATTCCCAACAGAACCATATTAGTTGCGCTTTCGCTGGGCGTAGGAATGGCATTCATCACATTGTTCTTCATGATCATCAAACAGCTCCAGAAACTGGCCGAAGACAATACATTTAAAATAGAAAGCACTCTTAAAAAAACCGCCACAGTTTATCTGCGCATTCCAGCCAGCAGAACGGGCAATGGAAAAGTCCAGATCAGCATCAACGGTGCCTTCAGGGAACTCGATGCCGTCACAAACGGTGACTCGATAGAAAGCGGAGCAAGTGTCCTCATCGTCAATATAGTTAATCAAAATTTAGTACAAGTAGAAAGAATCTAGTATGGAAAACGCTTTACAGTCCCCATTGACCATTATTCTGGTCTTAGTCATTGTTATTTTTGTTACCTTTTCGGCGCTAATTGCCCGCTATAAAAGGTGTCCTTCAGATAAAATACTGGTCATCTATGGAAAAACAGGTGGAACTTCTGCCAAATGTATCCATGGAGGCGGCGCATTTATCTGGCCTGTCATTCAGGATTATGCTTACCTGGACCTCAAACCCATCTCAATTGAGGCTAACCTGGTGAATGCACTGAGCCGTCAAAATATCCGTGTGGATGTGCCCTGCAGATTTACCATTGCCATCTCTACCGAAAGCGACAGTATGAACAATGCTGCTGAACGTTTGCTGGGGCTGGCACCTGGTGATATCCAGGAACTGGCTAAAGACATCCTGTTTGGACAGTTGCGCCTGGTGATTGCTACCATGACCATTGAAGAGATCAACTCGGACCGGGACAAATTCCTGGACAACATCTCCAAAAACGTAGATACCGAACTGAAAAAAATCGGTTTAAAACTGATCAACGTCAACGTAACCGATATCAAGGACGAATCCGGCTACATTGAAGCACTGGGCAAGGAAGCTGCGGCAAAAGCCATCAATGAGGCCTTAATCAGCGTCGCGGAACAAACCAAGATCGGTGAAACCGGAAAGGCTATTGCGGACAGGGAAAAAGATGTACAGATTGCAGAAACGCTGCGTGAACGTGATGTCAAGATTGCCATCACCCAAAAGGACCGTGAGATCAGCATTGCAAATGCTTCCAAAGACGAGAAGATCGGTAAGGCAGAGGCAGATAGGGATTCCAGGATCAAAATGTCCGAAGCCAATGCCATCGCCGTAAAAGGAGAAAACGAAGCAAGAATAGATATTGCCAACTCCGATGCACTTCGTCGTGAAAAAGAAGCAGAATCGATGAAGATCGCAGTATCTGCAGAGAAAGTGCAACAGGCACAGGCCTTACAGTCAGCTTATATGGCTGAACAAAAGGCAGAGCTTGCCCGTTCTGAGCGCGAGCGTTCTACCCAGATCGCCAACATCGTGATACCCGCAGAAATTGCCAAGCAACGGGCAATCATCCAGGCGCAGGCCGATGCAGAGACCATCAGGGAAAATGCAAAAGGTGAAGCCGACGCTATTTTTGCAAAAATGGAAGCGGAAGCGAAAGGTTTATTTGAGATACTGACTAAACAAGCTGAAGGTTACCGCGAAGTAGTTGCTGCCGCAGGTGGCGACCCTACCAAAGCTTTCCAGCTGCTGCTGATTGAGAAACTACCGGAGTTGGTAAGAACGCAGGTAGAAGCAGTGAAAAACATCAAGATCGACAAGATCACCGTTTGGGATTCCGGGAATGGTGGTGCTGAAAATGGCAATTCATCAACAGCGAATTTTGTATCGGGAATGATGAAGACTGTACCTCCTTTGAATGACCTGTTCAATATGGCCGGACTCAACCTCCCGACGTACCTGAAAGGTGCGGAAGAAAGTACTTCAACTCCAACAAATGCAACAAACGATAAACCAGTGGTTTAGATGAGCAATAGATTACCCATGCAAAGCCCCCTGATGAAGACACCAGGGGGCTTTGCATTTATATGAGATTTTGCTTAGGCTGTTGCCAGCTTAGCTATATTTCTGTAAGGAAATTCGTTGAAGATGTGACGACGTGCGAAACGGCCCGGAGAATCTGCATTCACCAATTTCACGTACACTGCTTTTGGTACACCAAAATACTCGTAAGCGCTGCCATCTAGAAATTTCACGGTCAGCACAAGCCCTTTCCATTCGTAATCTGCGATTCCGCAGCTTGCAGTGGTCTGGTCATATTCTTCTTTAGAAAGCGCCAATGTTTCCGGAGCAATACTCACCAAAAAATGATAAGCTTCGATGATCTCCTTGCTTTTGATCTCCGCCTCCAGTTTAGCCTCCTCGCTATCCTGAAATTTATCAGGATGAAATTCTTTCATCAAATTCCTGTAAATGGTCTTTAACTCTTTCAATTCGGCATCCTTCTGTACACCCAATAACTTCCTATAATCTACTATCTTTTTCATAAAATTTGCGCAAAGATAAGTCAAAACTTTAGGTAAACCTATTGTTTTCAATTAATTAAAAAGATTGACCTCTGAGCTACAAATCCTATAGCCCACACACTTATATTTGAAGCAGAACCAATTCCTGATAAAATGAAGAACCTCAGCTTAAGATGGTCTGATCTGGATGCAAACTACCATTTGAGACATAGCGCTTATTATGACCTTGCAGCACAAGAAAGGATAGAAATCCTTCATCAATATGGCATCAGCATCTCCATGATGAAAGACCAGCATGTTGGCCCGGTCTTATTCAAAGAACAATGTGAATTTAAGAGAGAAATCCACCTCAATTCTAAGATACATATCCTGACCAAACTATTAAAAATGAAAAGGGATGGATCATTTTGGGTGATTCAGCACGAATTTCTTTCAGAAGATCATCAGCTCCATGCCGTGCTGAAAGTCGAGGGAAGCTGGATAGACACGATCAAAAGAAAACTGGCCAGACCCGTGCCTGAAGTGATTTTTAATGGTCTGGAAAGCTTTCCAAAGACGGATGATTTTGAATACCTGTAAGCACATCTGTGCTTACAGGATTCTTTCTCCTGGGGGATTAGCGATTATAGGTATCTACCGCATTTTCCAGATTCAGCGAAGCTTTGCGGTGGACGAAAAAACCAGCGATGCTGAATCCGCCCCCTATCCCCAATAATGCTAAACTGGGTACAAAATTTGGGCTTTTATGGTTTATGGATCCCGGTGGTCTGTTAAAGAACTCTTCTGAAGACTCGCCTCCTTTTGTTCCGGTAATGACAAACGAAACCAAACTCGCAACCAGAGAGGCACCCCCCGCAGTATACAACAGGTTCCTGGTATTCAGGCTTCTTCTGTAGGCTTTGAGAAAGTCCATACTGGCCGCATGATCTGCCATATCTGCACTTAGGTTTCTGTAATTCACTCTCTTAAGGTCGGAATAGCCTTTATTATAGTACATACTTACGTTAATAGACTGATCAAACTTACCTGGATATGCGTACCTCCGGTCATACCAGCTATCATCGTAAACCACTTCTTGAAAAAGGTTGATTTTTCCTTCGACAATGCGTTCTGAAAAACTGGTTTCTCCAAGTATACTCGTCTTTCTGGTATTCGCAAAAAAACCATTTCGGTTGTTGAAGAATTTCACGCCCCTTAGAGGAACAACTCTTGAATCGGCCCTTAACTGCCATCCCCCCATGATGTCCGGGCGCAGTCGAACCTGCTCAGCATAGATAACTGAGTCGGAATAGAGGTAAATAAAATTTCGGGATCCGTCCACCTGGGCGCGGGCGCTTAGGCCATAGCAAGCCATGGCGATAATGAGCATTTTTTTCATATCGGTTTCTATTTGTGTGTAACCAATACTACACAAATAGTTTCCCACATATCAGATTGTAAACAATAAAATACAAAAAATAATCTGCCTCTAGTGCTCAGAAGGGCATTTATGCAGTTTGCATACAATGGAACACACCTTCACCCCCATGTACCAAAATAAAATACTGAAAACGGGGGCTGCAATCACATCGAGGCTATAATGGATGTGTTGCACCAAAACAAGTATGGCCATCATAGCGGAAGCCGAAAAAGCAATCATCTTGTCTTTCTTGCCTGGCAGACATAAGCCAATTAAAAACAAAGTTGAAACATGACCAGAAAAGAACAGGTCCTTTGTAATGTTTTCCGCATGATAAAAGATGATCGTGAAAGGATCTACCAGGTCAATCAGCCCTTCAGGAGGATCTAATGAGACAATACTGATCGTGAGCAAACGGGTCATGCATAAAAAAATATAGGCCCAGCTGAGCCTCACAAATATCTCCGGGGACCTTACCATCCTGGTAATGGCAAGCGCAATGGTAGCGTATAGCACAACAAATATCCAAATGGAAACATCCCTTGCAGGCACCATGCGCAAAACCGGATCCATGAGCAGCTTGCCCTGACGTTGTTGTACAAAGGAGAAGAATACAGGGAAACCAATAACAATTAAGATCAGGATGCTTCCGGATAGAAAAATGCTTTTTCTGAAAAATGAATTACTCCATTGATTTGCCCACAAATTCTTAACCGTGTTCATGTAGATCTTAGCATTTTTCTGCTAAAGATAAAGAACTAAAATTAAAATGGAATTAAAATTAAATTAACATGAGCCGGAGCTTCTCCGCAACCTGCAGTCAGAGAATTGACATCACAAAAACGAGGCAAAGCCACGCCGCAGTACATAAAATATACGCGGGTCGGTCAAAACCCGCTTTCTTCAACTTTAAGTTCAAGCCTTTCCAATTGGTAGTCGCCAAGCCAAATAATATTTCTAATATTGCACCCATACCTTAATGATTTGATACTAAGATAACAAAAATCTAGTCAGCCTCAGCACCTATTTTGTTTTTATAAAACCTAGCCTTAGATTTGCAGATATGTCAAAAAGAACCTACTTCCTCTCGTTAGTGATGTTACTGCTTTTCATTTCGGCCTTTACGTTTGGCCCATTGAATGCTCAAAATGCAAAAAGCGATGCACCTACGAAGACGCATTACTTCTTAAATAAAACTGAAATTGCCCCACAGTCCATTCAGTTCTTCAATGTAAGACACATCGATTCGATCAAGACCGTGTTGAAAAAAAGCACAAGGGGTATCGATACCACTGTGGTTTTATATTCGAGCAAAAGAGACAGCCTCATTAGCTTCGATCAAGTCATGGACGATTATTTCGTGGAACCTGAAGTAAGGCATTTCAAAATCAACACACCAAATTACCTTGGCGTAGAAGAACCTGCGAAACTCCTGTTTTCAGCAGACGGCGTGAGCAACCTGATCGTTTACAGACCTAAAGACCACAATCCAGGATACATCAATATTTCCAGCGAACTGGAATTTACGGGTGGAAAACCGGAGGTTAGGGAAAAAATGATCGCCCTGATCAATAAATGGAACAATTTGCCGAAGCCAGTGCAATAAAAAGTTACTTTATAAAAATAGACTGCCATAGGGTTGTCAGTAGCGGTTGTTTTCTTTGTAATAGAAAATAATTGATAACCTTAAAAGCATCACATCATGACTACTTCAGCTGTAACTACCGTATTCTCTACTACCGCAGACATCCTCAACGCATGGCTGGGACACCGCCGCCTGACCCGCCGTGTGATAGAAGCCTTTCCCGAAAAGGAGCTCTATGAATTCAATATCGGCGGAATGCGTTCATTTGCTGATATGGTAAAAGAGCTGATCGACATTTCCGGGCCGGGTGTGAAAGGACTGGCAACACAGGAATGGCCCGATGGCAGCAATTTTAGCCATGTAGCTAAAGAAGTGGCTCCAACAAAATCGGATTTACTGGCTTTGTTTGATCAGGGAACTGAGCAGATCAGCACTTATCTGCCCCAAATTCCGGAAGAATATATGCAGGAAACAGTGATGGCTTTTGGCGCTTATGAAGGCCAGGTCTACTCAACCATTCTGTATTTGATCGACAATGAGATTCATCACCGCGCACAAGGTACTGTATATCTCCGTGCACTTGGAATCGAGCCTCCTGCATTCTGGAACAGGGACTAATTTCCTTAAAATAATTATCTGCTATATTTGCATCCTATGATTAGGATAGGACTAGCGGAAGATGATATCAAAATTGCCGAGCTGATAAAAACCGGTTTGGAAGAACACCAGTACCATGTGACTTCCAAACCGGATGGCAATGCTGCATTGAGCGAATTCCTGACCAACGAGTATGAACTGCTCATTTTGGATGTGATGATGCCCGGAATGGATGGCGTAGAGCTATGCCGTAAACTAAGGGCTGAGGGACGACAAGTCCCGATCTTATTGCTTACTGCTTTGGGAGCTATTGACGATAAAGTGCTTGGGTTCAAATCTGGTGCCGACGACTACCTGGTGAAGCCCTTTCACTTTAAAGAATTATTGGTCAGGATCGAAGCGCTCTTAAGAAGAAACACACCTATACCACTGCAACGGGCAGATCACCTGCTTATATTTGAAGACATCAGCATGGATACGCTGAGCAAAGAGGTCTTCCGCGATGGCAAAAGCATCTCGCTTACAGCCAAGGAATTTATACTTCTGGAACTGTTCCTAAGAAATCCAAACAGGCTATTGTCCAGGCAATACATTGCCGAACAGGCTTGGGACATCAATTTTGAAACTGGTACTAATGTGATTGATGTGTATGTTAACTTTCTCCGCAACAAAATAGAAAAAGGTTTTGGCCGTAAAGTAATTCACACTAAGATCAATATGGGTTACATCCTAAAATAGTGCAGTATGAAAATCAAAGACCGCCTGGCACTTTATTTCACACTCACCAGCACTTTAATGCTGCTCTCGGTCCTCTGTGCAGTTTATTTTATATTCCTGAAATTTATGGAATCCGATTTCTTCGCCAGGCTCACCGACCGGACTATGGTGACAGCCAAACTGTATCTGGAAGCCGACGAAATATCACAGGAGGCCCTGGAGAAAGTCCGCAACCAATACCTTGTAAAACTCAATGGCGAAGTCATCCGCATTTACAATTCGAAAAATAATGCTTCGTTTATAGGTGACGACCAACAGTACTGGACCAATCAAACTATCAACAAGGTACGGAAAGAAGGCCGCTTGCAGTTTAAAGACGGGAATAGGCAGGTAGTAGGCATTTTTTATAAGGACAACCAGGGTGATTTTGTCATTCTGGCTTCAGCCGTAGACCAGAGTACCTTTTACCGCCTGGAGAAATTACGCAACATCATGGTGATTACCTTCGTGATGATTTTTATCATACTCCTGCTCTCTGCAAGATGGATCGCCAGAAAAATCCTGCGTCCGCTTGATTATTTTATCGATGATGTGAAGCAGATCAAATCCAACAACCTCGATTTCAGAGTAGCTGAACGCGAGAGTAAAGATGAGATCATGCTGCTGGCCAAAAACTTCAATAACCTGATGGCTCACCTCGAAAATGCTTTTGTATTGCAAAAAACCTTCATTTCCAATGCGTCGCATGAACTCAGAACACCAGTGACGCGGATGATGATCGGTGCAGAAATCAGTCTATCCAGGGAACGGGAAAAGTCTGACTATAAAAAAGCACTGGAGGAGGTACTGGAAGAAGCAGAAAAGATGAACAACATCATATCTGGCCTCGTAGAGCTGGCGCAATCTGACCTCGAATTCGGCTCATCGCAAATACAAACCGTAGATCTGGAAACCCTGCTCAATGAGCTGCAAAAAGAATGGACGGCAAAGATTCATAAAGGAAAACTGCATTTGAAAGTTGATCAAATCGCCGACAGAGGATTTGAGATCCAGGCAAATCCCACACTACTGATGATAGCCATCAACAACATCGTCAGTAACGCTTTTAAGTTCTCTGACAACCAAGATGTATCTTGTCTGTTATCAGCCAGGGGCAAGCAACTGCTACTGACGATCACAGACAAGGGGCCAGGTATTCGACCGGAAATACGCAAAGACATCTTCAAACCTTTCTTCAGCGGGGCAGAACTGGAAGCACAGCGCGGAAATGGTATGGGCCTGTACATGTCTTCTAAAATCATTCAGCTTTTCAAAGGCCAGCTGGAAGTCAGTTCGGAGCTGGGCAAAGGCAGCATCTTTAGCATTTTAATCCCCTTTTAATTTCGGTTTAATTCGACTTTAATCCGGCTCAAATAGCTTTGCCGGAGATGAAAAAACAACTTACCCTACTTGGCCTGTGCCTATGTGGTTTTATTTCCTTCAGTGTAGCACAGGATACCCTGAAACTGGATCTCCGTGCCGCGGAGAAAATGTTCCTGGAAAAAAACTGCCAGCTCATCGCTCAGCACTATGAGACTGAACAGGCCCGGGCCGAGGTAATCACCGCCAAACTATTCGACAATCCAGAGATTGGCTACGAAAGTTTATTGTACAATCCCGAAACAAAGAAGTTTTTCCAGAACCGTATGCCCAATGGCCAGTTTACCGCCGAAATTTCCTGGCTTCTTAAACTGGCTGGCAAAAGAAATAAGAACATACAATTGGCTGGAACGGGAGTGCAATTACAGGAATATGCCTATTTCGACCTCATGCGCACCTTACGTTTTGATTTACGTACGGCATTTTACAAAGGGCATTACGCACAGGAATCTGCCAAAGTATACCGACAACAACTGAATGCCTTAGAGCAGCTGCTCTTTAGTTCTGAGCAACAGCTCAAAATGGGCAATATCGCATTAAAAGATATCCTCAGGATAAAATCTCAGGTCTATGCGCTCCGTTCAGAATACCTGAGCCTTTCCAATGAAATTGCCGGACTGGAAAGTGAGCTGAAGACACTAACAGGAATCAACACTGTAATCCCTATCGCTTTCATCCTACCGAACGACCTGTCGGTAAATACTAAAATTGAAATCCCTCCTTATCAAGAGCTGTTAGAAACAGCAAGAACACAGCGTGCGGATTTAAAAGCGGCCAACGCAACCATCAGCTACGCAGAAAAAAACTTGCAGTTACAAAAAGCCATGGCCATACCGGACATTGAGTTGTCACTTACCTACGACCAGCAGGCTAACTATCCGATACATTATAGCGGATTAGGCATTAAAATGCCCTTGCCATTGTTCAACAGGAATCAAGGCGAGATCAAAAAGGCGAAAATTGCAATTGATGCGGGAAGAAATGCGCTGAAGCAACAGCAAATGACCGTAGAGCAGGAAGTTTTCAAGAGCTATTCGGCTGCACAACGTACAGAGCAGCTGTACGAGGGGATGGATCAGCAATTTGGAGTTGATTTCACCAAGCTCATCGGCGAGGTGACCCGAAATTTTAGCAGCAGGAACATTAATCTCCTGGAATTTCTGGACTTCTACGACTCTTATCGGGAAAACATGCTCCAGCTAAATAACCTGAAATATGAACGTATGAATGCTAAAGAAGAAATCAACTACGTAACCGGTTCTACCATTTTTAAATAACAGACAATGCATATCTTCATCAAATACACCGGCAGATTTGCCCTGGCTGCCAGCTTATCATTTTTAGCCAGTTGCAGCAATTCCAAAACTGAACCTGTTTCTGATCATTTCGAAATTACGGATTCGCTGATCAGTAAATTACTGGTAGATACAGTAGCCCCGGCAAATAAAACCACAAGCCTGACCTTCTCTGCCAAAATCACTGCAGACGAAGAACGTAAAGCAGAAATCTTTCCCATGGTCAGCGGCACGGTGCAGCATGTAGCGGTGCGTTCCGGCGATAAAGTAAGCAAGGGACAGGTACTCGCTAGTGTGATCAGCGCAGAGATGGCCGGTTACGATAAAGAGGTGATCAGCTCAGCAGCAGAACTCAACAATGCAGAGCGCAACCTGATCCAGGCCAGGGATTTATATAAAAGTGGTCTTTCTTCTGCCAGAGAACTGAAAGATGCTGAAAACGACTTTCTGATCAAGCAGGCAGAAAACAAACGTGCTAAGGCTACCCTAAAATTGAATGGTGGAAATAACAATGGCCTCTACACCATTAAATCTCCATTAAACGGTGTGATCATCGAAAAGAATGTCACGAGCAGCATGCAGTTAAGGCCCGATAATGACAACAGCCTGTTTACCATAGCTGACCTGTCCAATGTCTGGGCGCTCATCAATATCTATGAATCTGACATATCAGGCATCAGTCCTGGAGACATTGTAGACCTTTCCGTGCTCTCCTATCCCAACAAAACTTTCCAGGGCAGCATCGAAAAAGTATACAACCAGCTAGACGATGAAAGTAAGGTGATGAACGCAAGGGTCAACATACAAAACCCCGGTCAGCTGTTGAAACCTGGTATGATGGCTACCGCAAAAGTAGCCGCCAAATCGGGCACAGATCTACCTGTAATCAATTCCAGAGGCATCATTTTTGATGACAATAAACACTATGTACTGGTGCTGAATGCAAATGACAAAATCAGTATCAGACCGGTAGAGATCTGGCGCAAGGTGGCCGACAAAGTATACATCAGCAAAGGGCTTCAGGCAGGTGAGCGCATCATTGCCTCCAAACAAGTTTTCTTATATGAGAGCTTGAAAAACTAACCTGATTTCATTTCCTTAAGACTTTACAATGAATAAATTCATTAAGAACATCATCGGCTTTTCCCTGAAGAACAAATACTTCATATTCTTTGCCACCTTTATAATGATCCTTTCCGGATACCTTAGCTTCAAGAAAACCACCATAGAGGCCTTTCCTGATGTGACCAACACCAACATTACAATAATTACCCAATGGCCGGGCCGCAGCGCCGAAGAAGTAGAGAAGTTTGTGAGCAGGCCGCTGGAGATTGCGATGAACCCCACGGAAAAAAGAACAAGCATCCGTTCCTCTTCCCTATTTGGCTTGTCAATTGTGAAAATCACATTTGAAGATGACGTCGACTATGCTTTTGCGAGGGTGCAGGTCAACAACCACATTGAAGAAGCAGACCTGCCAGATGGACTTCAACCGGAGATCCAGCCTCCTTACGGTCCTACCGGAGAGATTTTCAGGTACACATTGATTAGCGATATAAAAACTGTGAAGGAACTAAAGACACTGCAGGACTGGGTGATCCAGCGCGAGCTGCTCTCTGTTCCCGGCATCGCCGATGTGGTGAGCTTTGGTGGAGAGGTAAAAACCTACCAGATTACGGTAGACCCTCAAAAATCTATACAATATGGTGTAACAGCAACAGAGCTCTTTGAAGCGGTATCTAAAAGCAATATCAATGTAGGTGGTGATGTGATTGTTCAAAGCGGACAAGCCTATGTAGTACGCGGAATCGGAATCCTGAACAATATTGACGAAATCCGAAATGTGGTAGTCGATAATTTCAACGGTACTCCGATTTACGTAAAGACCATCGCAGAAGTATCAGAATCAGCCCTGCCACGTCTCGGACAGGTAGGCCGGGATCTGGATCCCGATGTCGTAGAAGGTATTGTAGTGATGCGCAAAGGCGAGAATCCCAGTGAGGTGATATCCCGTCTGAAAGATAAGATCGCAGAAGTCAATGCCAATGTGCTTCCCGATGATGTAAAAATACATTCCTTCTATGATCGCGAGGATCTCGTCAATTACGCCACCCACACCGTAATGGGCAATATGCTGGAAGGGATCATTTTCGTAACACTGATCGTCTTTCTGTTTATGGCCGATTGGCGTACGACCCTTATCGTTTCCATCATTATCCCACTGGCGCTGCTGTTCGCTTTTATTTGCCTCAAATTGAAAGGTATGTCGGCCAACTTACTGTCGATGGGCGCAATTGATTTTGGAATCATCATTGATGGTGCAGTGGTAATGGTCGAAGGCATTTTTGTGGCGCTGGACCACAGAGCGAAACAAGAAGGGATGGAGAAGTTCAACAGGATCAGCAAGCTGGGACTGATCAAAAAGGCCTGTCTGGAAAATGGAAAGGGTATCTTCTTTGCCAAGCTCATCATCATCACCGGACTACTGCCTATTTTTACCTTTGAAAAAGTGGAAGGTAAAATGTTTTCCCCACTGGCATGGACACTGAGTTTTGCCCTTCTCGGCGCCCTGCTGCTTACATTTACCCTGGTACCGGCACTGGCAAGCGTACTGCTTCGGAAGAATGTCCGTGAAAAACACAACATTTTCCTGGATTTCATCAGTAAATATGTCATGAGGTTTTATGAACGTTGCTTTAAGTTCAGAAAACTGGCCTTTGGCTTTTCCATGGTCATGCTGGTACTGGGCCTGTTTAGCTTCAGGTTTCTCGGTACGGAATTCCTGCCTACACTGGATGAGGGTTCTATCTATGTTCGCGCTACCGGTCCTCTGAGTATTTCCCTGGATGAAACAAAAAAACTATCCAACGAGATGAGGAAGATCTTTTTGAGTTTCGAGGAGGTTAAGCAAGTGATGTCGCAGACCGGCAGACCCAATGATGGTACCGATGCCACAGGTTTCTACAACATGGAATTCCATGTAGACATTTACCCAAAAAAAGAATGGAAACGGAAACAAAGCAAGGAGCAGTTGATCGAAAGGATGCAGGAAAAATTAAAGCGCTTTCCCGGCATCAGCCTCAATTTTTCCCAACCGATCTCTGATAATGTGGAAGAAGCAGTTTCCGGAGTAAAAGGCTCCATCGTCGTAAAGCTATTTGGCGACGATTTCCAGTTCATAGAACAGGAGGAAGAAAAAATTGAGAAGATACTGAAAACGGTAGAGGGAATTGAGGATCTGGGTATCCTCAGGAACCTAGGCCAACCCGAATTACAGATCAACCTGGATCAAAAGAAAATGGCGCTCTACGGTGTGAGTACTGCAGACGCGAATGCCGTCATAGAAATGGCCATAGGTGGAAAAGCAGCAACGGAAATATATGAAGGCGAAAGGAAATTTGACCTCATCATCCGCTATCCGGAAGATTTTAGAAAAGATGAGACAGACATAGCCAAACTACGCATCCCGACCTTATCAGGATCAAAAGTGCCACTTTCAGAGATCGCGTCCATTAAAAAGATCACAGGGCCAAGTATGATCTACCGCGATAAACACAAGCGATATGGTGCCATCAAATTTTCCATCCGGGGAAGGGATATGGGCAGTGTGATTGCCGAAGCCCAGTCTAAAGTGAAGGCAGAGATCAAGTTACCAAAAGCCTATCAAATGGAATGGGCAGGCGATTTTGAGAACCAGCAGCGGGCAACCAGCAGGTTATCACAGGCTGTACCAGTGAGTCTGCTCCTGATTTTCTTCATCCTGTTCGTATTGTTTGGCAATATCAAAGATTCCCTGCTGGTGCTCAATAATGTTCCTTTTGCAATGATCGGCGGCATACTGGCGCTGTTGATTACTGGTGTCAATTTTAATATTTCCGCTGGCATTGGCTTCATTGCGCTGTTCGGAATCTGCGTACAAAACGGGGTCATCCTGATCACAAGATTTAAAAGCAATATGGCAGAACTGAAGCAGCGCGCTGACTGGAGCTTTGCAGATGCGCTGAAAGATGGAGTGGCCAGCAGAATGCGGCCTGTAATCATGACTGCTATGATGGCTGCAATAGGTCTAATGCCGGCTGCACTGTCGACGGGCATCGGTTCAGAAGCTTCTAAGCCCCTGGCTATTGTAGTCATCGGTGGTTTGATCACCAATACCCTGTTTAATCTTTTTGTGTATCCCATCGTCTTTTACTGGTCTTATCAAAAGAAGCCTTCCCAGGTAAAACCGGATCGGATCATTGAAGGCATTTAAAACTTATCGGCCTGCAGAATGTTATTGCTAAACAAAATTTAGCTTATGCAAACACCTGAAAGCCATATGGAATTGAAATCGGGCAGATTCTCAATAGAAAAATATCATTACGAAAACATTGGCCTGTCCGAACGCATGGTATCTATGTTCCTCAGCGGGGTATTGATGACGCGCGGGATTAAAAAGCCCTTCAAAGGTCAGTTCTTATGCGGAGCTTATATGGCTTACAGGGCGTTTACTGGACGATGCCTGATTTACGAACAACTGGGCATCGACGCCAGCAAGCCCCGCGCAGTCAACATCAGGGGCTCATTTGAGATCGCAAGGCCAGCGGCGGAGGTATATGCCTATTGGAGAAACCTCAAAGATCTCCCGGGAAGGATAAAGCATCTATTAGATATAAAAATTAAAGACGATCAACTTTCCCATTGGAAGGCCGCAGTGATGGGCAATTTATTTTCAGTGGACTGGGACGCAGAAATCGTAAAGGATGAACCGGGTCAACTTATCGGCTGGAGAGCTGCACAGGGTTCCATTTTCCAGCATGTTGGCAGAATTCAGTTTGAAGAAACAGAAGACGGACAAGCCACTGTGATGAAAATGGTGCTTTCCTACCATCCCCCTATAGGAGGCCTTGGTCTGGGACTCGCCAGGCTGCTGAACCCATATTTTGAAAGTTTGCTAAAGAAGGAGATCAAAAATTTCAAGTATGCCATCGAATCTGTAAACGGCCACAGCAAAGTGGAAGTTGTTCCTCCGGTTTTGGCTTAAATTCCTGTGCTTACTGTCGCATAGATGGCCACAACGATGGAGAGGCCATAAAATGCAATCATTACTATGGTAAGTATGGCCCAAAACTTGAAGAAAGACTTCATTTTGGCAGTTGCGGTAACCAGGCTTTCCTGATCGCCATAAAGTACTGCATTTTTTGTTGCAGTAGCGTATTTAAAGAGCATCAGGCTCGGATAAAAATAGATCAGTGCACAGAGCAACATCATGACCATCAACATCGTACTTCCCAACTGCGCCATTTGTTGCCCGCCTGGAGTTTGGTTCAGCGCGGTTTCGAAAGCGGAGGCACTAAAGGCAATCATGATCAGCACACCAGTCATCAGAAAACCAATAATTGCCAAAAACCTGGCCCATTTAGCAGTCTCATAAAGGTAACTGCGCATGTCTTCTGTGACTACTAATGTAATTTGTTCCTGCTGTAAATTTTCCTGGTCCTCTTCCTGTAAATGCTCCATATTTAGTTGCGCTAGTTTTTTAGGCTTGTTCGCCTTGCTAAACATAAAGAATATTTTTAAAAAATTGATACCTTTGCGCCAAATCAAGAAAAAAATCATACATGGCATTACAATGTGGTATAGTAGGTTTACCAAATGTTGGAAAATCTACCTTATTTAACTGTTTATCAAACGCAAAGGCTCAGGCTGCAAATTTTCCTTTTTGTACCATCGAGCCCAATATAGGGGTAATCACTGTTCCTGACGACAGGTTGACGAAATTGGAAGAGCTGGTTAAACCAAACCGTGTAGTGCCAAACACCATCGAGATTGTAGATATTGCTGGCCTTGTAAAAGGAGCTTCTAAAGGAGAAGGCCTTGGAAATCAGTTTTTGGGAAACATCCGTGCCACCAATGCGATCATTCACGTATTGCGCTGTTTTGATGATGGCAATGTGATCCACGTAGACGGTTCTGTAGATCCCATACGCGACAAAGAAATTATCGATACTGAATTGCAACTGAAGGATCTGGATACTGTTACCAAACGCATCCAGAAAGTTGAGAAGATGGCGAAGACAGATAAGGATGCAAAAAGGACATTTGATATCCTGAGCATCATCAAAACGCATATTGAGTCTGGAAAATCAGTCCGTTCGGCAGCAGTAGAAGCTGATGATTTTGAGTACATTCAGGATCTTGGCTTACTCACTCAAAAACCAGTGATGTATGTTTGTAATGTAGATGAAAATTCTGTCGTCACTGGAAACGCCTACGTAGAACGCGTAAAAGAGGCCGTAAAAGATGAGAATGCAGAAGTATTGGTCATCTCCGCTAAAATAGAATCAGAAATTGCGGAAATGGACAGCTACGAAGACCGTCAGGAATTTCTTGCTGATCTGGGCCTAACAGAATCCGGTGTCAATAAGTTGATCCGCGCTGCCTACCGCTTACTGGATCTCTATACTTATTTCACTGCAGGTGTACAGGAAGTACGTGCCTGGACCATCACCAAAGGCTTTACTGCTCCTCAGGCAGCAGGTGTAATCCATACCGACTTTGAAAAAGGTTTTATCCGTGCAGAAGTGATTAAATATACTGACTTTGTAACCCTTGGATCTGAAGCCGCATGTAAAGATGCCGGTAAACTTGGCGTAGAAGGAAAAACCTATATTGTAGAAGATGGCGACATCATGCACTTCCGTTTTAACGTTTAGTTCCAGACCTTCAAGTCTTAAGCTTCGGTACAGTTTGTTGTTCATCATGACAATCTGTACCGTTCAAATGAAGGCACAGGGGGTTATAACACCGAGCGTAGCCAGGCTCATTCGTGACCCATTTGACTTCAAAGTTAATCCGCGAAGCTTAAAGACGATCGAATTTGAAGCCGGAAAAACAGCCAGCTTTAGTGAGGTAGACAATCGTGTGATCGACTCTTTGTTTCTTCTGGATAAGAACTATGATTTTGAATTTCGCCTCTGGAGCAGGTATTCGAGTATGAACTTCAACAATGTATTTATCCTAAGATTGAGCAACAATACCTGGACGGCAAGGCATTTTGATCTAAACGAGTGTTATGGCGACCCTAAAAAGTTTAAGGAGCGAACGGTAGACCAGTCTAAAGTCCATCAACTCTGGTCAATGCTCGTACGAAATAAGGTTTTGACATTGCCAGATATGAAAGAGTTGCAAAGTCAAATGGTCAACTACGAAATCGATACAACAGCACTGCTTATCCAGGGCAGGGGTACCCAGGTGATGGATGGCGTACTATATTCCTTTGAGTTGCTTACACCTGCAAAGAAAAGATATTACAGCTATGCGAATCCTGGCACATACATGAAACTCTACAGCAGCATAGCAGCATTGGCCTATGCCCAGCTTAATGTGTTAGTGATTCAAAAGTTCCTCGGAAAAACTGCTTCCAGGTAAACCGTTACAGCAATACCCCTTTAAGAAACAGCATGGCCATAGAAAAATAGATAATCAGGCCGGTAACATCTACAAGCGTAGCTACAAAAGGTGTGGAAGATACCGCTGGATCAGCCCCTAATTTTTTAAGCAGCAATGGCAACATAGAGCCCATCAATGTGCCCCAGAGCACTACCCCAATCAATGAACACCCCACAACCAGGCCAATAAGTACAGGCTCATCCAGCGAGCCGGAAATCAGTTGCCAGCAAATGATCACCGAGAAGCTCAGCAAACATAAAGTAGTACCCAGAAAGATACCGGAGAAAATCTCTCTTCGCATTACCCTCCACCAGTCGCGAATGGTGATCTCGCCCAGAGCCATCGCCTGAATAATTAGTGTAGCCGCCTGAGAGCCACTATTACCGCCGCTCGAAATGATCAGCGGGACAAATGTCGCCAGCATCACTACTTTCTTGATCTGGTCTTCAAAATTAGACATGGCAAAAATAGTGAGCAGTTCACCGAAAAACAGCACGATCAACCATACAACCCTTTTTTTGTATAGTTCAAAAACCGGTACATCCAGGTAAGGCTCATCGAGCGCCTGTGTACCCCCTATCTTGTGAATATCTTCTGTATATTCTTCATTGGCAATCCAAAGGATGTCATCTACCGTAACAATGCCAAGCAACACATTACTGTCATCCACCACGGGTAAAGCCACCCGGTTGTTCATCCGGAACACATTGATGGCTTCCTCCTGAGGGTCGGTTACTTTTAATGCAATGAGCCTGTGATCCGTGAGTTCTCCTATTTTGGCTTCCGGATCAGCCAGTAAGATTTCTCTGATCCTCATATCATCAAGCAGCACTCCTTCTTTATCGATCACATAGATCACATCGATGGTTTCAGAATTTTTACCATACCTCCTGATGTGTGCAAGCACCCTGCTGACAGTCCAGTCTTTCTTTACTGCGACATAATCCGGGGTCATCAAGCGTCCTACGCTGTCCTCTTCGTAACCGAGCAGCGACAATGCCTCTACCCTGTCCTTTGCGGGCAGTAAAATGATCAGTTTTGCTACAGCATCCCCTTTCAGCTCACTAAATAAAGAAGTTCTGTCGTCCGGCGGCAATAAATTGATCAATTGGGCCAGTTTGGTTCCGGGAAGCTTTTTAATGATCCGCTCCTGCGTGGGAAAGTCCAGGATTCGAAAGACGTTGACAGCTCGGTTGACTGAAAGCGTGTCTATGAACTTAACGGCATGTTGCGGGAGTTCATCTATAAGATGTTCTACATCTGAGATGTTCAGATCGTCCAGAAAAATCTTCAACTGAGCATCGTCCTCCAGCTCCAAAAGCTTTTCGATTTCTTCCACAACCATTTCTTCCATATGCACCGCGTTTTGTTTACATGACCTTATTGCCTTATTGCTGCAAAAATGCCTTTTTTATTTTTAAATGCGGCCATATAGAACGTTTTTTCTGTTTTTTTAAAAGGATTTCAGGCTTTAGTTATTTGATATTTTATTATACGGATTAGTTTCCTATTTTTGCAATCCCAAGATTACTTGTCTCCGTAGTTCAATGGATAGAATTTTGGTTTCCGGTACCAACGATATGAGTTCGAATCTCGTCGGGGACACAAAAGGCCTTACCATCAGTAAGGCCTTTATTTTTCCTTAGCCCTGTATCTTCAATTTTACAAAAAGATCTTCCGCGATCAGTTAAATTAGCCCTCAATTATCAACTAAAACGTTTTTCTCTACACATTGCAATTAACACACAATAAACTATATCAAGCAACAAACCCATGTTAAAAAAAGTCACACCATTTGCATTACTGCTGATATTGTCTGCAACTGCTTTTGCTCAAAATGCGGTTACACCAAGATCCAATGGCCAGGGCCAAAATCGTCGTTCCCGGGGTTACCAGGTTGAAATCATCAATCATTCCAGTACCCCCCTGGATACAGTTACTACGCGGGCACTCAACAAAGCCTTCCAGACCATCTATCCAAAATTTGCGCAGGCAGACGGATACAGGACGAAAAGAGAGGCAACATTGGAACTTTCTGATCAGTTTGAAGGAACCATTAGTGCAAAGGCTGGAGCGATCATCATCAATCGAAGCTGGCTGCAAAAAAATGGAAAGAAACTGGAAAAGGAGCTGATGTATCAGTTTTCCAGAAGCTGGGTCTCTGTAGATACCATCAACAAAAAAGGATACAGCCTCGTTTTCATTAGCAAAGATCCCAACCTGGATCAGAAAGTAAAGCAAAACCTGATTGATACCTATTTTAAAGTATACCCCGTCCTGGTAAAAACATTCAATAAGAAATCTACGAAAGATGTACTTTTCGTGGTAGATACAGCTTACGGCGGTGTAGCAGAGGCGAGTGGCAACAGGATCCTCTTCAGTTCCAAATACATGAAATCCAACCCCACAGATATCGATGTGGTGACACATGAAACTATGCACATCGCTCAGGGATACGGCTATAGTGCAGGCCCTGTATGGCTTACAGAGGGTATTGCAGATTATGTGCGCTATAAATATGGAGTGGATAATATTGGTTCAAAATGGAGCCTTCCTGAATTTAATACCAGACAAAATTATACAGATAGCTATCGCATCACTGCCCGTTTTTTCGAATGGATCGAACAACATGTAAAAAAAGGGATGATCTCTGAATTGGATCAGCAGCTGCGTGCCCATACTTATACTGAGAAATCATGGGCCGCCCTCAGCGGAAAAACTGTTGACCAGCTCTGGCAGGATTATGCAAAATCACCAGAGTTAAAATTAACCTATAGCGGAAAATAAATTGGCTTCATTCAGTTTGTTCATTTCAATAACACTACATTTGAATTGACAACTTATCTTTTATATTTATTCCAGTTCACGTGACGGTATTGGATTTTCATAAAAAATCTACCCTGTCACGTGACGATTAAAAAATAAATATATGAAGAAATTTTTAACGCTATTTCTATTGACAGGCCTGTTACTCTCCTGTAAAAAAGAAGATCAAACAGCTGGTTTCAGTCTGACCGGCACCAGTTGGGAACATTCATGGTACAACAGCGACAATGTCATTTGGTTCGGCAGGCTCGATTTTACCTCAGAAAATCAAGTGGTCTTCTCCAATTCATTTACCAAAGATAAACTCATGTCTGCTACGGGACGCGCAGTCCTGACTTATACCATTGAAGATATCAGCTCTGCATCTCCCAAAATTCACATCACAGGAAAGTATAACAATATAGCTGGCGAACCCGGCAAAGGGGCCACTGTTGACTATACCCTTTCTTACATTCCTCCCTCCGGTTTAGAAGAAGCAAAGTTAAGTGCAGAAAATGCTGGTACTTTTATCAAAGTCGTGTACAAGTAAACATCAGGAATGCTGGGGATGAAGTGTGGAATAGTATTTCAGGGCAATAATGTCATTTGGAAGTGTCTTGGTATTCCAGGCACTGTGGATCGCTAATGCTGCTCCTACAGCCGTTGCCTGTGCCATATGGGCTGCAAAAACCTCCAAACCAGGAAATGCTGCTGCCAGCAGATTCATGAAAATGATATTCTTACTGAATCCTCCGTCTACAAATATCCTTTTTACGGCAGTTCCTTTCAATACCAGGTTGGTGGCTACCAATTGCTGTGCGACAAGATCTTGTATCAACTGGTGATAAGCTGCAACATCATCTGCATATTCATTCAGATTCCGTTCAGAAAAGCTGCCTGTCTTTTCCTTTTTTGAAAGTGCGGCTATAACGGAGGGATCATAAGCGATATTGCGGTAATTGAAGGCATCTGTATTGAAATGCGTTGCAATCCGCTTCACTTCCTGCTCATGTTCATATCCCGAAAAAAGCCGGGATGCCTTTACTGGTCTTCCCTGATATTCCAGATAACATAAGCAATCCTGTTTCAGTTCCTCTTCAGTTAGTGCCTCAGCATTAAATGGATTTAAACTAATGCTCCAAGTTCCGGTCGACAACAAGACAAAGGGTTCATGGAAACTAACCAGATAAGGGATCAGTGCTGCAGAACTATCGTGGAGTCCGGCACCGACCGCATAATTATTACCTGGAAATGCAGCCGGCACGACCTGATCTGAGCCAATGACAGGAGCCAATTTTTTGTCAATCCCCTCCGCTCTGACCCAATGGTGGTAGTCATGCCGGTTAAAATCCCATAAATGAGTATGACATCCAATACTGGTAATGTCGGAATGAGCCTCCCCTGAAATCAGGTAACTCAGGTATTGAGGCAAGTGTAAAGCGTATTGAATGTCAGCAAAGAGCCCCGGCTTTTCATACTTCAACCGGTAAATCTGCATCCCGGAATTCAGGCTTCCCAAAACGGGTGAAGCTGTTTCTTTACTTAAGGTATCTTCTCCACCATATTGTTTATAAAATTGTTCCTTTAGCGCATCCGGGTACGCTTTCAGATAATTGTATAGGGGAGTCAAAGGTTTTCCCTCCTTATCAATGTAAACAAAGCTAGCTCCGTAAGTCGCGAAATTGATGGCCTTGATCTCAAACTGAGGATTCTTAAAAACTTCTCTCAATGAATCAAAGACAGAAAGCCTCAAGCTCTCTAAATTCTCGCATGGATCACCATCCTCATCTTCTGTCTCCGTAAATCGTGCAGACCTTTCAAATACGATCCTGTAATTTTCATCGAACAGAAATAGTTTCTTGTTGGTTTTACCTACGTCAAAAATCGCGATAACCGGAATTGCTTTCATCATCTCCACTTTATTACAAACCTGTTGCTACAGTTTTTAAGCCACGACTGCTGATCAATTCCTTTCTTACGTTCAGTGTTCTGAACAGTTGCAATGGTGCTAAGGCAGCACCTGCACGCAAACGTGCTTCTGCTACCAGGGCGCGAAGATCTGTACGGAATGCCTGTTGAAGGATTTCCTGGGCACGCACCACATCATTATTGGCCTGGGCCTGCTTCAAAGACTCCCGGTCTACAGATAAAGCCTGTGCATAAGCCAACATAATTGCCTCCACAGACTGCAATAGGTCTTCAAGTGGGTCTTTCACATTATGGGAAGCGTCGATCATCCAACCCAGATCCTCTCTGTGGTTCATGCCCCTTGCATCCATACCTTCCACCAGTTCATTAAAAATCAGGAACAGTTGGTAAGGCTTCATGCTACCTGCAGTCAAATCATCATCCCCGTATTTGGAATCATTGAAATGAAAGCCACCGAGCTTTCCTTCCATCAGCAGCAGCGCGACGATCTGCTCGATGTTGGCGTTAGGTAAATGGTGACCAAGATCAACCAGCGTAAAAGCTTTTGGGCCTAACTTATTGGCATACAATAGTGACTGTCCCCAGTCTCCTACAGTGGTGGAATAGAAATTCGGTTCGAAAGCCTTGTACTCTACAAAGACCTTCCAGTCGGCCGGAAGTGCAGCATAGATCTCCTGCAGACTTTCCAAAGTATTCTGAAATGCAGTTCTGAAATTCAATTGCCCAGGAAAGCAGGATCCGTCTGCCAGCCAAACCGTTAAGGCTTTGGAACCCAGCTCCAACCCTTGACGAATGACCTCAATATTGTGCTCAATCGCTTGTTTACGAACGGCCTTGTTTACATGTTGCAGGGAGCCAAACTTATAACTGTACTCCTGGTTTTGCTGATCCTGAAAGGTATTGGAATTCATCGCATCAAAACCCAGCCCATGCTGGGCTACCAATGCTTTGATCGCCGGAACATTTTCGGCCGTATCCCATGGAATATGCAGAGAGATTGTTCCACTCGCGGCATTTAGTTTGTGCAACAAACCAATGTCTTCTATCTTTTCTTCAATATTGCGCGGCTCGCCTCCTGAAGAAAAACGTCCAAAGCGAGTTCCCCCCGTTCCCAGAGCCCAGCTTGGTATGCCGATCTGGAAATCAATCAGTTTCTGTATGATTTCTTCAGCATTGGAAACTTCATCCTTCGTAACAGCGAGCTTGCGCTGGTGTTTTGGTAAAAGATCCGTATTGTGCGATTCTATATGATAATTCTCTAACTTCATGTTGTTTATATTTTGGTTAACGGACAAAAGCTGTTGCTACACCTCCGTCCACATTCAATACGTTACCTGTCGACTTATTCAAAAGTCCCCCGGCGAATGCAAAGCAGGCATTGGCGATATCTTCAGGCAGGATAATTTCATTTAGCAAGGTACGCTTTGCATAATAAGCAGGCAACTCTTCTACCGTAATCCCATATGCTTTAGCACGACCTTCTGCCCAGCCACCAGCCCAGATATTACTGTCGCTGATCACCGCATCTGGATTGACCACGTTGACGCGGATACTGTCAGTACCCAATTCTGCTGCATTCAATCTGCTCAAATGCAACTGTGCTGACTTGGCACTGCCATAACCTGCGTTATTCGGACCACTGACCAATGCATTCTTACTCACAATATTGAGTATATCTCCACCGATATCCTGCTTCCGCATCACTGCTGTTGCGGCTTGGGTTACAAAGAACTGCCCTTTTACCAACACATCATATAAAAGATCCCAATCCTTCTCAGTATGGTCAGCAATGGTTTTGGAAATGGAAAGACCTGCATTGTTGACCACAATATCAATCCCTCCAAAGGCAAGTGCTGCAGCATCAAATGCATGATCTATCTCTTCTTGACTCGTGACGTTCAATACTGCTGTACTATAAGCATCCTTCCCGAATTGTTGCTCAAACTCAGCTCCTGCTTCCGTTAAACGTTCAGCATTCATATCATTTAAGACAACCACTGCACCTTCTGCAATGAATTTTTTCGCTATGGCCTTACCTATTCCACCTGCACTTCCCGTGATCAGCGCAATTTTCCCGGTCAATGGTTTTGGCTTAGGCATGCGCTGTAATTTAGCCTCCTCCAACAACCAGTATTCAATATTGAAAGCCTCCTGATGCGGTAAAGATGTATATTCAGAGATGGCTTCAGCGCCTTTCATGACGTTGATGGCATTGATGTAAAATTCTGCAGCAACCCTTGCGGTCTGTTTGTCTTTGGAAAAGGTAAACATCCCTATTCCCGGATATAAGATCACTACAGGGTTGGTATCCCTGATCGCCGGACTGTTCGGATGCTTACAGTTTTCATAATAAGCGGTGTACATTTCCCTGTAAGCTTCAAATGCTGGAAGCAAGGCAGACTTAATGGCTTTGGTATCCGATAAGTCGGCATCAGTTTTCAGATCCAGAACCAGTGGACTGATTTTGGTCCTCAGGAAATGGTCAGGGCAACTTGTACCCATTGGTGCAAGACGGAAAAGGTCATTTGAGTTCGTGAACTCCAGAACACGTGCATCATCTGTAAAATGTCCGATCATGTGTTGCTTTGAAGAACACAGTCCACGCAACACCGGCGCTAAGGTAGCGGCTTGTTTTTTGCGTGTTGCTGCATCGGCACTTTCTATCTTCTGTCCACCAAAAACAGGTCCTTTTTTACCATAGTTCTGGGCGAGGTATTCCGAACAGATTTCAATGACATCCAGAGTATTCAAGTAACTTTCATAAGCGGTATCTCCCCAGGTAAACAAACCATGGGAGCCCAGCATAATGCCACGGATACCTGGATTTTCATCCAGACATTGCTTCAATTGTAAGCCAAGTTCAAATCCGGGCTTTTTCCATTCTACCCAACCGATCGTACCGCCAAAAAGCTCCTGGGTGATTTTTTTTCCATCTTTCGCCGCAGCTATGGCAATAGCCGCATCGGGATGCAAGTGATCGATATGTTTAAATGGCAGGAAGCCATGTAAAGGCGTATCAATAGAGGGTGCTTTAGAGCTCAGATCAAAGATGCAATGATTGAACAATTCTACCATCTCGTCCTCATGTGCTACACCACGGTAGATGTTCTTAAGACTGCGCAGGCGATCCACATAAAGTGCGGCCAGGCCACTTTTCTTCAATGTACCTAAATCACCTCCTGAACCCTTAACCCACATGACCTCAGTTTCCAGTCCGGTCAGGGGATCTTTTTCCATCAATTTACAAGAGGTATTTCCACCGCCATAGTTGGTTAAGCGCAAATCTGCGCCCAGCAAATTAGAACGGTAAATGAGTAACGCAACTTCGTCCCCGGCCAATTTCGCGGCTTCCTCTTCATTCCACAAATAGCTGACGTGATTATAACTTTTCGTTTCGATTGACATTATAGTATTTTATTTATTTTTTTAAGATTTAAGCTTTAATTGAGTTCCCGTAACCGACAATAAGGACAGACAAGATAATGGTCAGGATTCCCACCAATACCGTGGCCAGGGTCTTTTTAGACACCCCTTTCCATTCCTTTAGTATAAGACCCCAAACGTTTGCGATTAAGATGATGAAAGCCATATGCAGAATCCAGGAACTGGCACCATTTCCCATTTTACTTTCGCCCATTCCATAGAAAAAGAACTGAAGGAACCAGGTAGTACCCGCCAATGCAGAAAACGCGTAGTTTTTCAACATTGGTGTAGCAGCATTGGTGTAATCACCGAACGTTTTGTTTCTCGCATTCAGAATCATACACCAGATAAAGTTGGTGGTCAGCCCACCCCACAGTACAATGATGTACGTCACGTTATTTGAAAACAAAAAGTTCCCGCTCTCCCCGGGATTTGCGGCCTTCCATATGGCATTTGCTGCATCCGCCATAGGTTTACCTGCTTCTATACCGAAATTGAAACAGGCACTCAATACACCCGAAACAATTCCCACAAACAGGCCCAGGCCAAATTTATATTCTGTCTTTACCGTCAGCCCGTGCGGATCTGTAATATCAGCCTTGATTTCCTTTTCTTTCATCATGCCCGCTTTACCACAGATAATGATGCCCACCACACAGACAAACAGGCCTAACATCACCATGCGTCCCCAATCTGTCTGCAGAAACATGGTAAAAGTATCCTTTCCGGCCTGCGGAAAAATATCGAAATAAATAGAAGGCAATATGGATCCCAGAACCATGCAGAGCCCCAATATGATACTGCTTCCCAGGGAAACGCCAAGGTAACGAACCCCGAGTCCGTAGGTCAGTCCACCAACGCCCCACAATACGCCAAAGAAATAAGCCAGACCTATGGTATTTCCCTCAGCAGCTGTGATGATCGCAGTAAAGTTTGGGATCGTCAGATAAGCAGCAAGGGGCGGAACAATTAGCCAGGAGAAAATCCCTCCTACAATCCAATAGCTTTCCCAGGACCAGCCTCTTACCTTTTTATAGGGTATATAAAAACTACCGGAGGCAAACCCTCCTATAAAATGAAAAATGATCCCGAAAATGGCCTGCATAAATGTGAGTTATTATATTTGGTTTATAATTCTCCTAATTTATACAAGAACTTATGCCCAACTGTCATGTACTATCATGATGGAGGCCATAAATTTCAAATTTATTTAGATAGATGCGCGTTTAGTGTAATAGAAAGGTACCTCGACATGTTTGGTTGAATGCTCCAGAATTAACTGAGCCGCGACAGTCCCCATAAACCTGAAGTCTGTAGATATGGTAGTAATGCCGTTAAGAATGATCTTCTTCAAGGGCGTTTCATTATAAGATATCACCCCTACGTCTTTGCCAATCTTATATTCCATCCCAATCAGTCTTTCCAAAAGGATAACCAAATCGTCTTCCATCAAATTGATGAACACTTCCCCCTGGTTGATGGGTTCATCTAAGATATTGCTCACGATTTTAGGCGTAAAAGCATACTGCTGGCAAAAGCGGTGAAAGCCATCCAGTATCTCCTTGGGAAAATAACTGAGCTTCGGAAAAATGATCTTTAAGGTGTGGTACTTACTCAGATGAGTCCTTGCCTGCTCCAGAGCATCATAGATATTCTGTTCAAAATTCTCATAGGCCGCGGCATACATTCCATCAATGCCTGGAATTTTCTTGTCTAATAGAATGAGCTTTTCTTTTGGCAAAGCATTGATAATATCCCTTGCTTGTTCCTCTCCCTCTATAAAATGAGGAATGATTACATAATGAGAATAATCTTCCTTTCTGTTGGTCAGGAAACGCTTGAATAAAGTAAAATCATTATTGTAAATATAGAAGTCCACAGACACATCGTCACCTAAGGCAGCGATAAAAGCATCATAGACGATTTTCTTGTGGGCACTTAACTTATTGAAAAGCAGGAATATCTTTAGCTTCCTTTTGAAGTCAATGTTCGATATATAATACCCTTTACCAGGCACAGAATTGATCACCCCGATGTTCTTCAGGTATTTATATCCTTTCTCCGCGGTATCCCTTGAAATGTCGAGCTTATAACTCAGTTCGTTGATCGAGGGCAGAAGGCTTTCCTTCTTTAGTGTCCCCTGCTCTACTGCCTGGATGATCGCATTGGAAAGCTGCAAGTATTTGGGCGTTGCCGAATACTCGTCTACGTGTATAAAATCAAAAAAATCAGGTACCTTCATCGTTTTGTGATGATGAAGGTACAAAATTTAGGAATCATTTAATTTCAAACTGATATTTCCCCGCTTTTATTTCCGTTTTGATACCGATCGATTTCCCGTCCTGATAAGCTTTTTTACCTTCTGGCAATGGCAATATCACTGTAGCTGTAGAATTCGCAGGAACCACGACCTCGTAGATCACCGTATTTCCCGACCGTTTCCAGGCAGAAGAAATAACGCCATAGGGTCCATCGTGACTGGCTTCAAAATGGTTCAGTCCACTCACAAAATTGGGTTTCAGGATCACGTTCTTAAAACCGGGCTGTTGCTCATCAGGTTTAATACCGCCCAACCCTTTGAAGAACCAGCCTCCAATTTCACCAAACATCATATGGTTCAGAGAAATATCCCTTTCTGCCTTAATGTTCCAGTTTTCATAGAGTGTGGTTGCACCGTTTACAATCCACCATCCCCAGGAAGGATAAGTATCCTGAGCGGCGAGCCTATAGGCCGTTTCGGCCTGACCATTGTCACTAAGCGCATTTAGAATCGCTTTCGCCCCAAGAACTCCTACGTCAAGGTGCATGCCATCGGCAGCAACACGCTTAGCCAGGTTATCCGCGATCTTTGCTTTCAACTCTTCAGGTGCAATACCCCATTGCAGTGCAACGCTCAATTCGGTCTGTACACCAGAACCATAAATCCCGGTTTCCCTGTTCAGGTATTTATCATTAATCGCTTTTTTGATCTTCTCTGCGAGATCCCGATAGTAGGCCTCATCCTCTGGTTTCCCAAAGAGCTTTGCAGCCTTGGTTAAAATCACAGCATCTACATAAAAGTAAACGGAAGAGGTATATTCCAGCGAAGACTGGGACTTCACAGGTACCCAATCTCCCCTTCCGAAAGTCGTCAGATAACCTTTGCTGATGCTGTTCACATAGTCCACATATTTCTTGATACTGCCATAACTGTCAAATAACAGCTTACTATCTCCGTAAAACTGGTAAATTTCCCATGGAATAATGGCAATCGTGCTCGTCCAGTCGGTTCCATTTGCAGTACCGTAACCCCATCCTCCAGTCGGAATAATATCTGGTAAAACACCATTAGGGCGCTGCTCGTCCCGGTGGTCTGCCAGCCATTTTTCGTATACCGTAATTCCGTCGTAATTGTACAGTCCGGTTTCAATTGCGAAATGACCATCCCCTGTCCAGCCGTTCTTTTCACGTTGAGGACAATCCGTAGGGTAGCCATACAGGTTAGAAAGATAGGAGTTATTAGTTGCCCACCATAAGCGGTTGATCAGCTCATTGGAGGAATTGAGCTTACCTACGGCAGGAACGTCACTATGCATAAAGTAACCGGTAATACTCTCTTTGTTCAGCTCGACTGGCTTGCTACTGCTCACTTCTACATACTGAAAACCTTTGTAATTGAACTTAGGCATGAATTCTTCCATTCCTTCCCCGCTCAGGGTAAAAATATCCGTACCAAAGGGATCGCTCTTATCTTTAGGACGGTAGTACACATCAATATTGGAGAGATCCAGCCGGCCATTGTCATATAAGCGTTCTCCATGTTTAATCCGGAGTACAGTCCCCTTTTCTCCTTTTAGCCTGATCCTGGTAACACCGGCGATATTCTGCCCCAGATCAAATAGATAAGTTGTATCATTGATCTTCTTTACTGATTTTACGGCAAGGGTTTGAACATTCCGGATCGGGTGCATCAGTTGGCTTACGATATTATTGGATGGTGCTGTTCTGGACACGGAGGACTGCCAGTTGCCATCATCAAAACCGGGAGTATCCCAACCCTTCTGGGCAAGCCTTGCGTCATAGTGTTCACCAGTATAAATGCTGTTCAGGGTCAGCGGACTAGCTGAGGTTTTCCAGTCGGTTCCGGACCTGATCAACTCAGTGCTGCCATCTGTATAACTGATGCGCAGGTCCATACAGAAAATTGGCCTGGCCCTCCAGGGTGCCCTGTCAAAGTTCCAGACTGCGATCGACTGGTGGTTATACCAGCCGTTTCCCAACAATATACCTACAGCATTTTGCCCATTTTGCAGGTAACCTGTCACATCATAGGTCACGTACAGCGTGCGCCTGTCAAAACGCGTATACATTGGGTCCAAACGATGGTCTCCAACCTTTTTTCCATTGAGGTAAAGCTCATACAGACCTGCTACCGCCACATAAGCCCGGGCAGATTTTATTTTCTTTGCAGCAGAAAAGCGCTTACGGAAATAAGGGGCCGACCTGTCATCGATGCTCTTCCCATCACTGATCCAGCTTCCCTTCCAATTGTCCATCTTCATCATTCCGGTTTCAAAACTGGCAACAGCAGTGGGCATTGGCTTTCCATCCTTATCCCATACTTCCAACAGCCAATAGTATTTGCTGAAGGCTTCAAGCGGCTTTCCCTTATAGTTGACCAAACTGGAACCTGAAAGGAGCTTTCCGCTATCCCAGGCTTCACCTTTTCTTTTAGTGACAGCAATGGAATCCTTGCCTACAATCAGTCTGTATGCGGTCTGTCTCGCGGCTTTGCGGCTATCCATCATCTTCCAGGATAGTCTCGGCGAGGGGTTATCCAAACCTATCGGGTTGACCAAATGTTCACATTGAAGTGATACCGGCTTGGTAGGTTCCCCAGCAGAAGCTCCTATGCTTCCGCATAATATTCCCAGCAGCAGGCCTAAAGAAGTCCTTCGTAATAAGTTAAAATTCATTAGTATGTTCGTGTTTGTGTGTGTTATATTTTGCTTTCAAAATGGTATGTTCCTGAACCTGACTGCTCCGTTTTTCCATCTGGAAGAATGACGGTAGCCTGGGTATTTGCCGGAATGACCACATCCAGTTTAAACAATCCATTTTCAATTTTCCAGGACGACTTCACAAGACCATAGCTCGTCATCAATTCTGCCGCTGCATGGCTGATCTTTCCTCCGGGCTGCGGTTTTATGATAATTTTCTTATAACCAACGGCCGACTCATCGGATTGGATCCCGGTCATCGTACGGTACATCCAATCGCCTATAGCACCGTATGCATAGTGGTTGAAAGAATTCATCGATTCGGTCTGAAAACTGCCGTCTGGTTTGATGCCATCCCAACGCTCCCAAATGGTTGTAGCCCCCATTTTTACGGGATACAGCCAGGATGGGTAACTTTCCTGCAACAACAGATCATAGGCGACATTGGTATGTCCAAAGCGACTCAATACATGACAAAGGTAAGGCGTTCCCAGAAAGCCGGTAGTGAGGTGATTGCCATAACTTCTCACATTATCTACCAGACGTTGTGCAGCCTGTGCCCTTAGTTCTTCCGGTAGCATATCGAATTGTAATGCCAATACATAAGCAGTCTGGGTGCCAGAGACCAATCGGCCATTTCCAGTCAGGTATTCTTTTACAAAAGCAGATTTGATGTCCGCCAGTAATTTAGTGTATTCAGCTACGTCCTCCTGCTTTCCTAAAACCTTCGCTGCATTGATCAGCAACTGTGTAGAATGGGCATAAAAGGTCTGGGCAATCAGGAATTTGTCAGTTACCGCAGCTCTTCCATCTGTATCATCATCGGGTCCATAGAATAGCCAGTCACCAAAATGCCTCCCGCTGTTCCATAATCCGTTCCTGCTAGTGCCTTTGATGTAGTTCACCCAGGCCTTCATACTGTTGTATTGTTCTTCCAGTATCCGCTGGTCCCCATAAGCGACATACATATCCCAGGGAACAATAGTGGAAACGTCTGACCAGCCACTGGACCCCGCTTCCCCACTGCCGATTACATTCGGAATGACGTGAGGGATGCTGCCATTCTGAAACTGTTCAGCTTTGACGTCCTTGAGCCATTTGGTAAAGAAACCTGCCACATCCATATTGTAAGCAGCGGTACGGTAAAATGCCTGAGCATCACCTGTCCAGCCCAGGCGCTCATCCCGCTGGGGACAGTCTGTGGGTACATCCAGGAAATTACCCTTTTGTCCCCACTGAATATTGTGCTGTAACTGATTGATCAGAGGGTTGGATGTTGTAAATGTACCGGTCTGCTTCATATCTGAATGCAATACGATCGCTGTGAGTCCGGCAGTATCTACCTGCCCTGGATATCCCTCCAATTTCACATATCTGAAACCTTGAAAGCTAAAATGTGGTTCAAACACCTGATCGGTACCATTCAGGATGTAAATGTTCTGTGCCCTGGCGCTCCTCAGGTTTGTTGTGTAGAAATTACCTGCTTTATCCAGTACTTCGGCATGGCTCATCGTGATCTTCGTTCCCGCAGGTCCTTTTATTTTCATCCTTACCCAGCCCACCAGGTTCTGACCAAAATCGACTACTGTTTCTCCTTTAGGGGTTTTGATCAGCTTGATCACTTTTAAACGTTCATGCATGGTCACCGGCGGGCCAGTCATGCTCACCAGCTCTGATTTCCCATCGGAAAGTACTTTAACCGGAAGCCATGAGGTATCTTCCTGGTAACCAGTATTATTCCATCCGGTACGTTCTAATCTCGAATCGTAAATTTCTCCATTATAAATATCTGACGAAAGAATTGGTCCATAACTGGTCTTCCAGCTCTCGTCAGTCTGAATAACTTGTTTTGTACCATCGGTAAAAGTCAGTTCAATTTGCAGCAATAGGGCCCGGGTATCACCATAAAAATTATGCTGGTGTCCAAATCCGATATGGCCGGTATACCAGCCATCGCCAAGGCTTACACCAATTGCATTGCTGCCCTTTTTGATGGCCGCAGTCACGTCATAAGTCTGAAACTGCAATCGTTTTTTATAACTCGTCCAGCCAGGTGCAAAATAACTGTCGCTAACGCGTTGTCCGTTAATCGCAGCTTCATACAATCCTTTAGCGGTAACATAAACCAGGGCCTGCTGTACCTTTTTGGCCACCGTAAATTCTTTTCTAAATATAGGGCTTCGATCGGAGGTATCTTTCCCAGGTACCGAAATCCATTGTGCTGTCCAATCCTCTGCCTTTATGCCCATCTGCCAGAATTTAACCGCTGTCCAGCCAGCTGTATTACCATGATTGTCCTTTATCCTCAGCTGCCAGAAATACCGGGTTCTCGACTCCAATACCGGACCGGTATAATTGATATGCACAGACTGATCAGTATTTTTTGAATCCTTCCAAAGTATTTTTTTACCTGATGCCAGCGCCTTTGCATCTAGTCCAACCCTGATTTCATAAGATTGCTGCAGTGTGTTTTTGGTCGAAGTATTGAGTTTCCAGCTGAACCTTGGGCTTTGCGTTTCCACACTGAGCGGGTTGTCCTGATATTCAACTTTCAAATCGTAAAGACTCAGCTTCTGAGCTGAAAGCGATGTAGAAAATGCAATTGACAGCAAACACACTGTCAATTGCACTAACCTTTTAGCAAATCGTTTTTTAGATATTTGTATCATGTTTTAAATATATTCGGATTCTACTAGTATCCGCAATATATTTTAAACCGGCATCATGCACTATCCTGCTGAGCCTGTAATAAACCTGTGATCAATCAAATTGGATCTGGCTCGCACCGGATACCTTTTCTATGTGACAGGCACACTTTCCACCCCTGATTTTTACCGAAGCAGATTTAGTCTGGTTCGTTTCCATTGAGGTTCCGGTCACTTTTAGTTGATCGCCATCATTGGACAGGTTCAACAAATGACCATCGTCTGCCACGATATAAGTTCCCTTAATCAGGTTTACAGTGGCACTTAAGGAAGACTTCAAAACCTCCCCGGTCCTTTCATTGACCACACTGTAGCTTTTCAACTCTGCCGCTTCACCCTTATTGTCCACAAACTGAATGGTTACCGAGGTAAAAACTTCTGTGCAAATCTTATTTTCACAGTCCTGGTTTTCCTCTTTACATGAGCCCATTAAAGCGGCAAATAGCAACAATAGTAATGTCTTTTTCATAATCGATCTGTTTTAGAAACAATACGTATCAACTGGACCAAACGCTACAAATAAATTACCATACTAGGGTAATTTCAGTATTTTTTCCTGTCCGGAGTTAAAAGCCTCTACTACAATCCTTCGTTTGGATCCTGGAGCTACTCCGCTGTAGTCTATACTGATTGTCTTATGCTCTCCCGGTAAAAGGCTAAAAAAGTTATCCGAATAAAATGCCGGTCTCAAGCTTTTACCTGCTTCGTCCTGCAATTTGATTTGGGTAAAAAAAGCAATGGCATCAGAAGGGTTATGCACCTTCACCAATAATTTAGATCCTTTTTGCTGGGTATAATCCACATTTAAGGCAACCTTCTTCAGCTCATTCAACTGTTGGAAGCCAGAAACTGCCGGACCTGTCAAGGTCCATGCCCCCTCATATTTGTCTTTAGACCTCCAGTAAAAAGAATCCGATACTTGCTTACCGTTTTGATCTTTTAAGATCAGCTTAATGAAATGAACCTGTGAAATGTTTTCCGGAAATTCCAATTTAAGGGCATCTTTAACCAGGCCATCTGCCGGTATATCAACCACAACGTCCTTTACCGCTATTTTTTTGGAATGGATATCATAAATCTCTGCGTAGACATGGTAAGCCTTGAATGATTTACGGAGGTCATTATAGACCGAAACCGTATTCTTTAAATAATCAAACTGAGCATGCAGCGGCTCAAGGCCATCCTGTGAATAATACAAAGCAGCTGTGGGTTCCAGACTCCAGTCGTACATTCTGCTACCAGTCTGCTTCACCGGACTGTTGTGGTACCAGAATAAAAATCCTGAAGCCCAGCGGTCTCCAAATCCAAATTTATTATAGTTCCATACCTCCCAGATCGCCCTGAAGTTGAGCGCACCTACGAATTGTGCCTTTTTTGCAAATTCCTCTATCGAACCAGATGTGCCAAACTGGTTGACCGCATCAGTATATTTGGTCGTTACCTGGTGAAAACCTCCCCCGTCCATATAATCCCACACCGATTTATTCATTGGCCATAGGTCTTTAGCGGGCATCATCTCCCGTAATGACTCTACAGTAGGAAGACAAGGTGTGCCGTATTCCGGATTGAAACCATCGACCCTACTCCCTCTTTTTGATGCTGTATTTTCAAAATACTGCATCGGATTTTCATATTTATACGGACTTCCGTCGTGTACGCCACAACATTCCGACTGCATCTGGTAACCTCTGCTTGGATCCAGTTCCCTAATCAGCGCCGCAGCACCTTTTACTTCTGTAGATTCATTGGAAGAAACATGATAGGCTAAAGAAGCATGGTTCCTGATGCGTTTCACAGTACTTGCTACATTCTCCAGGTAAAGTGCTTCATCGCTGGGAAAACGGGTATCCCCGGTAAGCCAATATTCATTCCAGACCAAAAATCCCAGTTCGTCACACCTGTCAAAGAAGTAATCGGACTCTGCTATACCACCACCCCATAGCCGCAGCAAATTTAGCCCCGACTGCCTGGTATACCGCAATTCGGCTTCTGTACGGCTTCTGTCGTTTCTTAACATGGCTTCCGGAATCCAATTGGTTCCCCTGATAAATACCGGATAACCGTTCACTAAAAAGCGGCGGGATTTATCAGGTGTATCCTGATCGGAAGTAATCTCACGCACACCGAAACGCAGAGATTTGCTATGGCTTACCACGTTTCCTTTTACGAAACTCAATTGCAAGGTGTATAAATATTGGTTTCCTTTATTCAAAGGCCACCATAATTTAGGTTTTTTCAAATTCAACTGGGCATAGGCTTCTGGTGTAAAAACCACAACTTTCCGCTCCTTGGGCTGAAGGCTCACATTTTTTTGGAACGTAATGCCAGATTCTTTGATCAAGCCCTTGACCAGTCCCGATTGTGCCTTGGAACTGGCATTGTAGACCTCTACCGAAACCTGTTGTTTGGCAGAACTTGTATCCGGAAGAGGCAGTTTAGAATAGGTAAAGGGATGCTCCAATACCACATCTCCGGTCGCATAAACCTCGATATCTCTCCAAATCCCCGTGTTTCGGTCACGCACACCATCCGGCTGCGTAAAGTCCCAGCCCACGCTCATGAGCATGGTTACATTCTTACCGATTTCCCCGTTTCCACCATTCCTGTTTTCACCAATGGCACCGGTAGCATTATTGCCTTTGGTATTACTGGTCCCTGGAACATCTACGGGTGTAATGTCGATTGCAAGAACGTTCTGTCCCTGCTTTGCGAGCAGATCTGTGATGTCAAAAGAACGGGTATTAAACATACCTTCCAGCCTGCCTAATTTTTTCCCATTGAACCAGATTTCACTTTTGTAATTGATCCCGTGTAATTTCAGCCAGGTCCGTTTACCTTTAAAGCTGGCAGGAACGCTAAAATTCGTCCTGTACCAGTAATGGTAAAATTCACGTCCTGCATCGGCCATATCGGGAATGATATTGTTTGTCCGCCGGTTTACATCTCCGTAGTAGGGATCCGGATAGGTTTTATTTTCTACCAGACTGGTCAATACAGTGCCGGGAACAACGCCATTGACCCAGGATGTAGTAGCAAAAGAACTGCTGGAAATTGCTGCGCCATCTGCCGAAATTTTTCCAGCCTGCTGGATCTTCCACTGGTGTGCTGCACCATGCTTGGCTTTTGAAGTTAAAAAAAAGGAATAGGAAGAGGATGGCTTAGACAGCCCTGTATCCTGCGCAAACGCAGTACTCCCTATGATGACGAATAAAGCTGCAACTAAATGTCTCATAATTGATTGGTTTGTATTTGATTTTATGGCCCGAAGATAGGAATATATTTCTATCCGTGCGAAGGCGCAATGATCTTGGCTTCATCGAAATCGAGCTGATATTCCTGTCGCCGGATTTCCTCATCGCTGAATTGCTTTTCTTTACGGATCAGAAATAATTCCCGGCGCTGAACTTCGTACAGATCCAACAATACGCTATTGTAAACTTCGAGTTCCTCTCTCTCCATATCCACACATTCCAGTGAATCGAGTCTTTGCCTCATGATGGCAATATCATTCTCCAATTGCTGCTTCAGGAAACCTACCAGTTCGTTTTCTGCTGATTCCCTGGCATAGCGTTCATTGATCCTTTGGAGCGCAACGCCCATCAATCTCGACTTAATCGCCGCCTCTTGTTCTCCTTCGGGTGGGAAATCAGGAATGTCCTTGATCTTGATCCACTTGATAATCAGGGGCAGTGTAAGTCCCTGAAAGACCAGTGTGACCAATATCACGATGAATGTAATGAACAGGATCAGGTTCCTGTGTGGAAAAGCAGATCCGTCCTTCATCAATAAGGGTATAGATAAAGCCGAAGCCAGAGATACCACTCCCCTCATGCCTGCCCAGCCAACAATCAAAGGCCCCTTCCAAAGTGGGTTTTCGGTATCCATGCGTTTCTTATTGCCCAGCCATACCGGTACATAGGCGATTGGAAATACATAGATCAGCCTCACCAGGATCGTAATCAGACTGATCACCAATCCATATCGTACAGCATCGGCTATAGAATAATGTCCCAGATCTTCAATCACTACAGGAAGTTCCAGCCCGATCAGAATGAAAACCAGTCCATTTAGGGCAAATCCCAGGGTGGCCCAAACCCCAACGGTCTGTATTCTGGAATTGCTGTGCGAAAAGATTTCATGTGAGCGGTAAGACAGGAACAGTCCTCCACTCACCACCGCCATGACACCTGAAAAATGAAAATGCTCCGCGGCGATGTACATAAAATAGGGAGACATCAGGGTAAGCGTCGCATCTATACTCGGAGTGGTCGGCAGAAAACGGTGAATGACATACATCACGTGGGCAATGGCCAGACCAATGAGCACCCCCATAACTGCCGCACTAAAAAACTGGCCTACAGCTTCGCCAAAGGAAAACTGCCCGGACAAAACTGCCGCCAAAGCAAAGCGGAATACAATTAAACTGGAGGCATCATTGATCAGGCTTTCACCTTCCAGCACTTTTGTGAACCTCGCAGGTATTTTAATGTTTTTCAGCACAGAGGTAGCCGCGACTGCATCGGGCGGAGAAATAATACCCCCAAGTAAAAAACCCAGCGCCAGCGTAAAACCAGGTATCATCGATGAAGAAACATATGCGATGATGACAGAGGTAAAAAACACCAGTCCAAAGGCAAGCATCCCGATCGGCCTCCTCCATTTCCAGAAATCATTCCATGAGGTATACCAGGCGGCCTCATAAAGCAAGGGTGGTAAAAAGATCAGGAAGATCAGTTCTGGCTCCAGTTCTATCCTGGGCATCCCGGGAATGAAGCTTATGGCCAATCCGGCAAGTACCAGGAAGATTGGATACGATATTTTGAGCTTTTGCGCCAGCATAATGAGCATAAACATGGCGAACAGCAGTACAAGGACGAAAAGTATATTTTCCTGAAACATAAGAGATAGTGGTGGTATGGCGTATGATTTGGATTTCTTGTTAAGGAAGGGCAATTTAAAAAAGTTTTTCCGTTTTATAAGGCTACTTTTACGCCTCGGTTTCAGCATAACATCAGCAACAATATGAACAGCACTAAATTCAATCCTGTAGCCTTCATCCTCAACCTGGCCATTACACTTTCTGTGGGATACCTTGGCAGTTGGTTTACCCTTTCATCCGTAAAAACATGGTACGTTACCATCAACAAACCTTCGTTCAACCCTCCGGACTGGATTTTCCCGCCGGTATGGACCGGTATTTTCATCCTGATCGCTATAGCAGCTTACCGCATCTGGCAAAAAAAAGATCAGATTCAGCATTTCCCCCGTACCGTTGCAGTCTACCTGATTCAGCTGATCCTGAATTTGCTTTGGTCTTTTATCTTCTTTTACAGCCGTCAAATCGGCGTAGCCCTCTTTGAAATAGTTGTCCTGCTGATGGTCGTGATCTTCAACGCATGGGTATTTTATAAAATCGATAAGCCCGCCGGACTACTGTTCATTCCATATATCCTATGGCTGAGTTTTGCCACAGTATTGACCTATAATATCTTCGTTTTGAACTAATTTCCCTATTTTTAGGATGTGATCCGAGTTTATCTGCTACTGATATTTGCCATAGGCCTTTCTACCCGTACTGCTCATGCGCAGAAGGTAGGACTGGTATTGAGCGGAGGGGGAGCAAAAGGGCTCGCTCATATTGGTATCCTGAAAGCACTGGAAGAAAACAACATTCCCATTGACTACATCACTGGCACCTCTATGGGCGGCATTGTAGGTGCAATGTATGCCGCCGGATATTCGCCGGCCCAGATTGAAAAAGTAGCACTCAGCAGCGATTTCCAGGATTGGGTAGGCGGCCGGTATAACAGTGACTTCAGTTTCTTTTTCCAGAAGAAAAGCACCAATGCAGCTATACTGACGGCAAAACTGGCCATAGACACCAACTTGCGGCTCAACTTCAGGTCCAATCTTGTGAATGACATCCCTCTGAATTTTGCACTGATGGAACTCTTCTCCCAGGCTTCTGCACTTTCTAAAGATAATTTTGATAACCTCTTTGTTCCTTACCGCTGTATGGTATCCGACGTCCTGTCCCAAAAGAGCATCACCGTTAGCAAAGGTAGCCTTGCGGAGGCAGTAAGGGCCACCATGACGGTACCGCTGATCTATAGACCCATCAGACTGGATGGAAAATATGTATTTGACGGCGGTTTGTATAATAATTTTCCCGCCGATGTCATGAAAAGCAATTTCAATCCAGATATCATCATTGGATCAAATGTATCTTCGAAAACCTATAATGAATATCCGAAAAGTAATGACGACCGGCTCATGAACAGGGTCATGGTCTTCATGTTCCTTTCCAAATCCGATTCCACACTGATTGGAAAAAATGGGGTCTATATCCAGCCGGAACTTGGCAATTACAGCGTTACAAATTTCAGCCCGGTAGCCGCACTCATTCAAAAAGGATATGATGCAACCATTGCAGAAATGGACCAGATCAAAGCAAGGATCACCAAACGGGTCACTAAAATGGAGCTGGCAAAAAGAAGAAACGAATTCAACAATAAAAAACCAAACCTCATATTTAGCAGTGTAACTGTCTCAGGTGTAAACACCCAACAAAAAAAATACATTGAACGTGTCTTTAAAAGAGACCAGGAAACCTTCAACCTGGAGGACATCAAGACCGGCTATTATAAGCTCGTGGCGGATGAAACATTTGAAACCGTGTACCCGAAAATATCCTATAACCCGGTAAGCGACAGTTACAATTTTGAGATTGTGGCACGCCCGCAGAAGAGCTTTAAAATCGACTTTGGAGGCAACATATCAAGCAGGCCGATCAGCAATGTCTTCCTGGGAGTCCAATACAATTACCTCGACCGAAAATCCTATACTTTTGGCACAAATGTCTATTCCGGCCGTTTCTATGAGTCGGTTCAGTTGAGCGGACGCATTGATTATCCCTCCAGGTTACCGTTGTTTCTAGCCGCTGAAATGACCTATAATAACTTTGACTACTACAATACGAGTTCAATATTCATTGAGAATCCACACCCCACCTACATTCAGCAGGCGGACAGAAAAATTGACCTAAAGATCGGATTCCCGCTCAACCGGAACACCCGCGTGACCCTGAATACCGCCTTCATCAACAATAGCGACCGATATAGTCCGAATGATCAGTTTTCAATAGGTGATATTTTAGATAAAACGGTATTCAACGGCTCCAGGTCTACCCTGGCTTTCGAACAATATACATTCGACCGCAAACAGTACGCTTCCAAAGGCAGGCATTTTCTATTTAGCCTAAATTATTTTACAGGCAGAGAGAACTATTCACCGGGTAACATCACAGCAAACGCAACGCTTACCACTCCACCGGTAATCAGGAAAGACAGGCATTGGCTAAACATCAAACTGAGCGACGAAAATTACTTCTTCAGCTCTGGCAGATACACCGCCGGCTATTTGGCTGAAGGCGTATATTCCAATATGCCGCTATTTTCAAATTACCACTCTACCCTGCTGACTGCTCCTGCATTCTACCCCTTGCAAGACAGCCGCTCCATCTTCCTGGAGAATTTCCGTGCCATCAGCTATCTTGCCGGAGGCATCAAAAACATCTATGTACTTCGGAAAAACCTGAACCTCCGGGCAGAGGCTTACGTATTCCTGCCGTATCAAAAGTTTCAAAAGGATGGATTCCAGGGCATCAGTTCTATGAAACCCCTCAGCAAATGGCAATACGCCGCAACGGCAGGACTGGTATACCATACGCCTGTAGGTCCAATCAGCCTGAGTTATAATATCTACGATGACCCCATAAAAAGAAACGGCGTTTTATTACATTTGGGCTATCTGATTTACAACAAACGATCTATAGAATGAGAACGATATACCTGCTGATTTTACTTTGCACAAGCTATACCTTATCTTTTGCACAATCTGCCAATGCAGACATCAATAATTTTATCGTCAAAGAAAGCCTGCTCAAAAACAGCAAGCTCGCGATCATTGCGACAGATTCACTGGAAAATCCCCTCGAACAGATCAACGGATTATATACATTTACCGTGAGCGGCTTTACCCAACCCCTCAACTTTAATGGTGGTGTCGCCATACTTCCCCTGAAGCTGGAACGCTCCGCATTTGTCTACATCAAGCATGAAAACGACAAGGGCACCCACAGCAAACTGGTCTATGTCTATAAAAACGACAAATCCTTAAATCCTTACAGTTTTAGCAGCATGTGGCTCATCTTATTTCCAGCCATCATCATTCTGCTTGCTTTTACATTCCGCAAATTCATCATTGCTGCCGTCATCATCATGCTGGTATGGATTTATTTCAACCATAGCAATGGCTTAAACCTGTCTACTTTTTTTGAAACGATCCTGGATGGACTGAAGGCAATGTTTTAGAAGGGCATGCCAATCCCAAAATTGTATTGAACAAAACGATAACGGTCCGGGCTGTTCCTCAGGTAATAATCATCCTTGAATGTTTTAGACCCGCTAAAAAACTTACTGATCACCCACTGGTCTGAGCCGGAAAACTGTGGATCTTTAAGCTTTAGACCGATATCAAATCTGAACACAAAATATTCGACGTCATAACGGAAACCCATACCGGTGCCCAGTGCAATCTGGCTCCCCAGCTTGCTGAAATCGAAATAGGTCGACTTAATCTGACTGCTGGAGGAAACGTTCCAAACGTTACCTGCATCCAGGAAAAAAGCGCCTTTCAGTTTGGCGCCAAAGAATTTATTCAACAGTTTATACCTGTATTCCAGGTTGGCCTCCAGGTGCATTTCACCCAGTTGATCCAGTCCATAAAGTGCTTTCCTCGTTTCTTCATTAGTCAGCTCATCTCCACGATTGTAGTTTCCAGGCCCCAATGTCCGTGCCTGCCAGGCGCGGATTCCTTGAGAACCACCTGCAAAGAATAATTTCTCAAAGGGCATTGCAATCGAATTTCCATAAGCATAGCCAATCCCTGCATTCAATCTACTAACCAGCTGCTTCTCCCCACCCAGACTCTTATACCACCTGACATCTATTTCCGGCCGAACATACTGATTGAAAGGAAGGCCCAGAATTTCCGAATAGTCACCTACGGCAGGATTGTGCTTGTTCCCTGAAATCTTACTGGCCAGATACAAGCTATTTCCCGCGATATCGATATTCCCCCTGAAATAGACAAAAGTCTGGTTCGTAAGCAATTTATCTGCATTTAAGGAATAGGTATATTTGGAGCCAAGGGTAATGTTCCTCCTGTCCAGCAACAGGATGCTGTAAATGTTGGCCCGGATGATGTCCTGATTTTGGGAACTGGTGGTATCCAGCAAAAGATTTCCAAAACGGTATTCAAAGTTTAGCGGCGTGAGCGAGTGAAATTTAGATTTGGACTCTACAAATTCATAAGTCACAGAAGTCAGATAAACATGGCGTGAAAATACATCTTTCTGCAAGGCGTAAACATAACTTCCGGAAAATATTGTTCGTGGCATACCACCCCGCCTACTGGGCTGCGCCGTGATCAGAGGAACCATCAACCGCGGAACGGTCAGATTGGCACTTACTGAAAAATCCCGCTGATAAATATCTTTAAACACAGAACCACCCTGCCCTATCCTCGACTGCAGCCCTCCCTTAACCTGAAACTCGAAACGTTCAGCACCCCTGAACAAGTTGTTATTCGTATAGGTATTACTCAATGTAAAACCTACCGTACCTGCATTAAAAGGCACCTCGCCTTCTATCCGGTTGCTCATGATTTTCTGAGGAATCAGCTGAATAACAGGCAAAACCTGATTGGAACTGTCTTTCGGTCTATTGTAGTCGATTTTCACGTTTTTAAAAACATTAAGTTCGTACATCCTATCGTAAGTCAGGTTTTCGTTGGCTACACTATAGGTTTCAGGTTCACGAAGAAAATTGTACCTGACAATGGGGTTTCTCCTGAACTTCCCGGAAAGGTCTGTATAACGCAAACCCCGGAACACTTTTGGATTTAGTTTCAGGGTATCCGAAAAACCGTCTGCATAGGTATCTGGAAAACCATCCGCATCCGGAGCAATGATCACGTTAGTCTCTCCTATCGTGAATTGTTGATGACCGGCCTTGTCTGCGGGATTGTCGATATAAAGGGTCACATTGGCCTTGCTCGCATTAAGATTGGAATCCACATCATACTTCACATAAGGCCTGGCAAAATCAAAGTAGCCATGTCCTTTCATCAACTGGTAAATCTGGTCACGTTCATAAGCGAGCGAATCATCGTCGTAACGCATCCCTTCCCTCAAATGGGTAAAGGTAGGTTTCACAGACAAATACAGCTTTTTCACAAGTGTATCAGCAATCTGATATTTCACCTTATTTACAGAAAAAGAAGGACCCTGATTGACATTAAAATGAACATGTGCCCTTTTATTTTTCACTTTTATATCGGCACTCACTTTTGCTTTAAAATACCCTTTACCGTTTAGAAACTTCTCAATCTGATTTCGTGAAATTTCCACAAGCGTACTGTCCAGTATAGGCGGCGGGGTCCCCAAAGGCCTGATGTTACTGGTCTTATATTTACCATCTTTAGTATTGAATATATTGTAAATTAATACATTGATCCCGATTGTAGAGGTTGGTCTGATGTCCTTCTGAATGTAGTTCAGCGCCTCTTCATCAAATTTTTTATCGACACTATCAATGTCTACATGTTTCACAATTGCCTGGTAGTCGGCGATGTATTTTGTTGATGAACATCCGGCAACAAACACAATAATAAATAGTAATATTGCACAGAATTGGACACTGCTTTTATAATTATAGTATGCTTTCAAAATCTCAGATCAGTTTTATAAAATCGTTACATCAAAAAAAGTACCGTAAAGAAAATGGGATGTTCATTATTGAAGGCATCAAGTCTATTGTGGAATTTATCGATTCTCCTTATCAGATCCACAGCATCTTTTACCTGCCTCAATATCAGTCATTACTTCCAACTTTAGCCGCAAATATAAAGTTATTTGAAGTAAACAACGCTGATCTGGACAAGATTAGTACCTTACAGAGTCCGCAGGGAATTTTAGCACTTGTACATATCCCTGAAAATCCGGTCCTGGATCTTAAAAAGCTCAAAGGGAAATTTTCATTGGTACTCGATGGAGTGCAGGATCCCGGAAATCTGGGGACCATCATCCGCACCGCAGACTGGTTTGGTTTCAAACAGCTCATTTGCTCACAGCATACAGTAGAAGCTTATAACCCAAAGACAGTACAGGCCACAATGGGTTCATTGAGCAGGGTAAATGTCCATTATACAGATCTGGAAGCATTCCTGCCCAGCGCCCAACTCCCCGTATACGGTGCAGTGCTCAACGGAAAAAGTCTTTATGAAACCAATTGGGCTGAGGAGGGATTGGTTATTTTAGGCAACGAAGGCCAGGGAATTAGCGAAGAAATGCTAAAATTAATTACAAATCCAGTTACCATTCCAAAGGTCGGAGGCGCTGAGTCTTTGAATGTTGCCATCTCCGCCGCAATATTATGTGCAGATATTAATAGAAATTTGCAGAAATAAATTGCATCCTAAAGATTAATTGCTATTTTTGCAACCTGAAATTTTAACAGGGTCGAGTGGCCGAGTGGCTAGGCAGAGGTCTGCAAAACCTCCTACAGCGGTTCGAATCCGCTCTCGACCTCAGGATTTAATACATTAAATTAAAAGACATGGCAGTTACCAGATTAAAAAGAAAAGACAGAAGGAACAAGACTTTCGCAAAATTAGATGTGAAAAACTTGAAGTTAGCTACCAACATTGAATTGGGAAGCCGCTCAAAACAATCTACTAAAGATCAATTGGCTAAAAACAACGCCATTCTAGCTCAACTTACTGCTCAGGCATAAGTTTAGAGTTGCTAAAGAACTTAAAAAGTCCCTGTAATACAGGGACTTTTTTCGTATACAACAAATTTAAAGCAGCAGCATATTAATGCTGCTTTTTAACCAATGCCCTACAAATGCGCTTAATAAGTCCGGGGCCCTCATAAATAAAGCCAGTATACAACTGGATCAGCGAAGCGCCAGCATCCAGTTTATCCTGTGCATCTTTCGGCGTATGAATCCCGCCCACCCCAATGATAGGAAACGCTTTACCTGACTTTTCCGAAAGATACCGGATTACCTCGGTAGAACGCTGAGTAAGCGGCTTACCGCTAAGCCCACCCATTTCTTTTTTTACCGAATCCTGGCTTACCAGGCTGCTTCTGTCAATAGTTGTATTGGTAGCAATCACTCCGGCAATCCCAGTCTGTAATACAATTTCTATAATGTCATCTAACTGCTCATCACTCAGATCCGGAGCAATCTTCAACAGGATCGGCCTTGACAAATTATTTTTTGAATTGCGCTGCTGCAAGGTATTCAACAATTGCATCAGGGGCTCTTTTTCCTGCAATTCTCTCAGTCCGGGCGTATTTGGAGAACTTACATTCACCACAAAATAATCCACCACATCAAATAGCCTGTCAAAGCATTTGATGTAATCATCCACAGCCTCTTCATTTGGGGTGTTTTTATTCTTACCAATATTTCCACCAACCACAATATCAGTATTCTTAGCCTTCAACAAGCGCAGTCGCTCTGCAAGGGTGTCTACTCCTTTATTATTGAAACCCATTCTATTGATCAGCGCCGCGTCTTCCTCCAGTCGGAACATGCGTGGCTTATCATTGCCTGGCTGCGGCAGGGGTGTTACTGTGCCAACTTCAATAAAACCAAAACCAAGGTCGCTCAAAGCCTCAATATACTCCCCGTTCTTATCGAATCCCGCGGCTAGACCTACCGGATTTCTAAATTTGATGCCGAAAACTTCGCGTTCCAGTCCTTTGATGTTCACATCAAAGCTGCTGCGCAACAGGGTTTGTCCCAGTGGAAAATGATCATGAAACCATTTCAACCGTTTCACTACAAAATAGTGTACTTTTTCTGGGTCAAATTGGAAAAATATGGGTTTAATCAGACGGTACATGAGACGAAGATAGGAATTTGTTTGTATTTTTGCGGCCACATGATTTCGATAAACGACTTAACTTTCTTAATAGGTTCCAGAGCGCTGTATGATGAGGCAAATTGGCACATCAAACCGGGTGACAGAGTGGGCCTTATTGGTGCCAATGGAACAGGAAAATCTACATTATTAAAAATAATTGTCGGGGAATATGCCCCTTCCTCTGGTACAATTTCGATGTCGAAAGACTTGAAGATCGGCTACCTGAACCAGGACTTATTGTCCTATGATTCCCACCACAGCATCTTACATGTAGCTATGGAGGCTTTTGAACGCCAAAACCAATTGCATGACGAAATTGAGGCCTTATTAAAAAAGATCGAAACAGATTACTCGGAAGAGGTTTTATACAAACTGAGCGACAAACAGCAAGAGTTTGAAGCATTAGACGGTTACAACATTGAATACAGGGCAAATGAAATCCTTGCCGGATTGGGCTTCAGTACAGAAGATCAACTGAGGCCATTGAATACGTTCTCCGGAGGTTGGCGCATGCGTGTGATGCTTGCTAAAATCCTGCTGCAGACCCCGGATATCCTCTTGCTGGATGAGCCGACCAACCACATGGACTTACCCTCCATTAAATGGCTGGAAACCTACCTGATGAGTTTTGAAGGTGCCATTGTGATTGTATCCCATGACCGGTACTTCCTGGACAAGGTGGTCAACAAAACCGTAGAATCAAGAAAAGGTAAACTGACTTCATATGCGGGCAACTATTCCTTCTACCTGGAGGAAAAAGCACTAAGAGGTGAGATCCAAAAGGGTGAGTTTAAAAACCAGCAGGCCAAGATCAAACAGGAAGAGCGTTTGATCGAACGTTTCAGGGCCAAAGCTTCGAAAGCAAAAATGGCGCAGTCGAGAATGAAGGCCCTGGACAAAATGGAACGTGTGGAAGATGTAGATGACGACAATCCAACAGTAAACTTCCAGTTCAAATTCTCCAAGCCTTCCGGCAGACACGTAATACGGATCGAAGAAGCTTACAAAAGTTATCCAAACATAGACATATTGCACAATGCAGATGGCGTGATTGAAAAAGGCGATAAAATCGCTCTGATTGGTGCCAATGGTAAAGGTAAATCGACCTTACTCAGGATTATCGCCGGAGCTGAAGGTTTTGAGGGTAAATGTGAAACAGGTCACAACGTAACCACTACATTCTTTGCCCAGCACCAGTTAGAATCCCTCCACCTCGATAATACCATTCTTGAAGAGCTGCAGGCTTTCGCACCCAAACATACTGATACAGAACTGAGGGGCATCCTGGGATGCTTCCTGTTTACAGGTGATGATGTATTCAAGAAAATCCGCGTACTTTCCGGAGGAGAAAAATCAAGGGTGGCACTAGCCAAATCCCTGACCACCGACTCTAATTTCCTGATTCTCGATGAGCCTACCAACCACCTGGACATCCAGTCTGTAAATATCCTGATCCAGGCTTTAACTCAATATGAAGGTACCTTTATCGCCGTATCCCACGACAGGTATTTTCTGGACAACGTGGCCAATAAGATTTGGTTCATAGAAGATCAAGACATTAAAGAATACCCGGGAACGTATGCCGAATACGAGGAATGGAACGCAAAAAGACCTCCCGCAAAACCAACTAATGTTCCGGTGAGGCCCGATAAAGAAGTCAAAAAAGTAGAAGAGAAAGTCGCACAGGCTCCCAATACACAACAAGTGCTGAAAAAGCTAAACGATCAGTTGAAAAAGATTGAAACTGATATCGCCAGCCTGGAAGGCAATGTAAAAACGATCGAAGCTGAAATTGCGGACGAAAAAATATATTCAGACAGCGCCAGGCTTGCCGAAACAAACAAGAAATACCAGACCGCTAAAAATGAACTCGACGCAGCCCAGAACATCTGGGAAAAACTGGCCTCAGAGATCATGGAACTTGAAAGCTAATGATCAAAAAAACCGCACTGTTTCTGATCGCATTGATCCAACTACAAATTGCTGCTGCCCAAACGCAGCAGCAATTTGTATATGACAACAAGGTCTACCAGCCCCAGATCAAAACAGTACAGTGCTACAGTTCCCAAAAAGAACAGTCCATGCCGGTCATTACCCTAAAATCAAATGACCAGCTGTTGTTTTCCTTCGATGACTTAAACGGCGGAAGCAAAATCTATTGGTACACCATTGAACACTGCACTTCCGACTGGAAATCTTCCCGGCTATCGCAATTGGATTACCTGGAAAGCCTGCCGGAAGACCGCATCATGGATTATAAATACTCCTTCGGTACCATCCAAAAATATACACATTACCAACTAACGCTCCCTAACAACCAGATCAGACCGAAGATCTCCGGCAATTACCTGCTGAAGGTATATGAGGACGGAAACCAACAAAAACCGGTCATTTCACAACGGTTCTATGTAGTGGAAAACCTTGCTGGAATAGCAGCAGAAGTACTGGCCAGCCCACAGGTTGCCAGCCGGTTCAGCAATCAAAAAATCAACTTTACCATCAATCATCAGATCTCCATTCCCAATCCTTATACGGATCTGAAAGTGCTGTTGATGCAAAATGGGGACCCTGCTACAGCAGTACTCAATACCCGGCCAAACTTCATCAAGCCGGGCAGTCTGGTTTACAATGAAATGAAGAGTAACGACTTTCCGGCAGGCAATGAGTTCCGGAAATTTGACATTCGAAGTCTGCGTTATAAAGGTGAAAACGTGCAGAACATCATCAAAGATAGTGTCAATAACGTTATCCTGTTCCAGGATTTAAACACCAATAAGGCCAAATACAGCAATCTTGTGGATGAAAACGGCAATTTCTTTATCCGCAACCAGGAGGGCCGGGATGATGCTATTGAAAGTGATTATGCCAATGTAATGTTTACACTAAATGCCCAGCCCCCATCTCCGGAATCTGAAGTGTATGTCGTAGGCCGGTTCAACAATTACCTCCTCAATCAGCAAAATAAATTGAACTACGATGCATCACGAAAACGCTTCTATGTAAACCTCAAACTGAAACAGGGGCTTTATGATTACAAATACGTGTCGCTCGACAAAAGCACAGGGAAAGTTGATGGAACCGTCTTCGAGGGGTCCTTTTTTGAGACAGCCAACCTCTACCAGATTTTTGTATACTATAGAAAACCAGGCTCCAGATGGGAGGAACTCATTGGCTATAGTCAGCTCAATACGCTGAAACGCTAGCTTAAATTACCATTCTATCTCCTATTTTATGTACTTTCGTGAACAATGAGCACTAAAGTAAAAAGCCCAAAGGAATCCTTTACCATCATGAATGAGTTGGTATTGCCGAATGATACAAATACCCTTAACAATTTAATGGGTGGAAGATTACTCCACTGGATGGATATTGCGGCAGCCATATCTGCGCAAAAGCATTGCAACCGCATAGTAGTGACCGCCTCTGTCGATAATGTTTCATTCAAACAGCCCATTAAGCTAGGAGATGTCATCACCATAGAGGCAAAAGTTACCCGTGCTTTCCATACATCAGTCGAGGTCAGACTGGATGTCTGGGCGGAAAACATTCCCTCAGGAAGCAGGGTCAAATCCAATGAAGCCTATTACACTTTCGTGGCATTAGATCAGGACGGTAAAACGGTACCTGTGGCCGAGTTGAGCCCGGAAAGCCCGGAAGAAATTGAATTGTACGATGGCGCTTTACGGAGGAGACAATTGCGTTTAGTTCTTGCCGGAAAAATGCATCCCGACGATGCCAAAGAACTCAAAGCCTTGTTTTTCAAGATAAAGGAAGATTGATTAAAAGTGTTCCAGTTGAATCACTTTAATATAGGGCTCCAGCTTTCTGTAATTGCGTTCAAATAACTTTGGTGATTTGTTGATGTAAAGATTATGTTTGACATTGACCGCTTCTGCAATTAAGCCCGTTATGGTTCCTGCAGTAACTCCGATAACGGTAGCCCATGCCGCGATCCTATAACTATCATTACTGATATTTTCATTTTCAATTGACAAGATCGCAGCAGCTGTCAATGCCCCTGCCAATGCACCTGTACCTGCGGATCTCCCAAGAGAAAGACCGCGCTTTTTCACCTTTATTTTTACAATATCTTCTGCTTTAAAAATGAAATAATTACCGCGGTAATCTAAAATAGCCAGGCCATCTTTATTCACCTTCTGCAACATACCTTTTACATTTTGCATATGTACAGAAACTACTTTTACTTCATAGTCTCCTTTCTGTGCTTTCAATGATACCATCATGAAAAGGCAGAGTAGCGTTAACCCTATAGTTTTCATCTTTAGCTGCCCATTTCCAGAATTTTATCAAACTCTTCCGCTTTCAGGGGCATGACCGATAAACGGCCTTGCCTGACCAGGGAAATGTCCCTCAGGCTTTCTTCTGCCTTGATCTGCTCCAGTGTCACCAGGTTTTTCAGGGGCTCTACCGGCACCAGGTCTACCACTACCCAATTCGTATCATCCGTAGTCGGATCCTGATAGGCTTCTTTTACTACTTTCGCTACGCCCACCACATGCTTGCCTTCGTTACTATGGTAAAACAACACCAAATCTCCTTCCTGCATTTCTCTTAGGTTATTCCGCGCCTGGTAATTGCGCACACCATCCCAGAAAGTCCTTCCGTCTTCGTTAAATTTTTCCCAGCTATATTTAAAAGGCTCTGACTTTACCAGCCAATGTTTGTGTTTTTTCATACTTTAAAGCGCGTATATCGTGTTTTATGAAAGATTTGTCTTGATACTTGATGCAAAAATAACAATCTCCAACTAACCTTTGATATATTTAATAGGTCCATTAACGATCACTTGAAAATTAGACCGGGCATTTCGACAATAATGGATAGTAATAGCTTAGCTTTAAGAACTTCCTGAAGATGCTAACCCCTTTGCAAAATCAATTCCTGAGCGTAGAATTTCTGATGATCAGTTCCGGACGAACACTGATGGTTCTAGGCTGCACATCAGCTTTTCCTGACAAGATCTCCTCAAAATAAAGCTTAGCTATGGTCTCTCCCATTTTCACACTATGCTGATCCACCGTAGTGATAGAAGGGCTTGTAATTTCCGTAAAATCTTCATTCGAATATCCGCAAATGCCCAATTCCGAAGGTACATCCAATCCCATTTGACTGGCCACATCCAGCACGCCCAGTGCAGAAAAGTCAGATGTCGAAGCAAATATCGCATCCGGGCGCTCAGACAAATTCAGTAATTCTTTAGTCGCCACAGCACCCAATTCCTTCGTCCAGGCATTCTCTTTGACCAATTCCGGCAGCACCGCACGCTGATGGTGCTCCATAGCTTTCAGGTAACCTCTTTTCCGCTGTCGAAAAATCTCCAGGTTCTGCGGTCCCTCCAAAAGCGCAATGCGTTGATATCCCTGGGCAATCAAATGGGAAACCACTTCAAAGGAAGCCCGCTCATTGTCATTGATCACTTTGAAAGTATCCAGCATTTCATCTACCCGGTCAAACTGGATCAGGGGAATGCCCTGCCCCATCGCATTTTTCAAATGTGCTCCTTCCTGAAAATCGGCACTGACGGAGATCATGATACAACTTACCTGTTGCCGCACCAGGGAATTTATGCAGTCCACTTCTCTCGCAAAGGACTCATTAGACTGGCAGATTACCAGGTTAAAGCCTTTTTCATAGGTTACCGCTTCAATCCCGGCTATGATGTTGGAAAAAAAATTCTGATTGATTCTCGGAACCACTACCCCAATGGTCTGATTATGCCCTTTCCTGAGATTGGCAGCCAGATTGTTGGGCTTATAGTTGAGTTCCTCAGCAGTTTTGAGGATCAACTGCCTCGTGCTTTCGCTCACACTCTTATCGTTGCTCAAAGCTCTGGACACAGAAGAAGCATTGAGGTTCAACTTCTTTGCAATATCGTATATCGTGGTCTTTTTCTGGGGCTTCATAAACAAACAAATATGATTAAATATAATTAAAGCAATCGATTGCGCAATCTTGAAATAATTATGTAATTTGCTGTGATCAATCACCATTATATTAAACTATAGCTCCCATGCACTTACTCGGCATCGATATCGGTACTTCATCCATCAAGGCATCAGTAGTTGATGCCTCATCAGGCAGCATTTTGGCTAGCGCACAATATCCCGATAACGAATCTGCGATCATCGCCCCGCAAGCAGGCTGGGCAGAACAAGATCCATCCGCTTGGTGGAGCGATGCACAACAAGCCATACTCCGCCTGCAGCATAGCCTCAACCTGGAAGAGGTTTCTGCTATCGGGATCGCCTATCAAATGCATGGCCTCGTTGTTGTCGACAAAGACCAACAGGTGCTGCGCAACAGCATCATTTGGTGCGACAGCCGTGCGGTGGCATTGGGCGATGCGGCCTTTGATGCATTAGGAAAAGATTATTGCCTACAGCACCTCCTGAATTCTCCCGGCAACTTCACCGCATCCAAACTGGCCTGGCTAAAACATCACGAGCCGGAACTCTATAAAAAAATAGACAAAGTGATGCTACCCGGAGATTTCATCGCTATGAAACTGACCGGTGAAATCTCGACCAGCATTCAGGCCCTCTCTGAAGGTGTATTCTGGGACTTCCGGGAAAATCAGGTTTCTGAAGAACTCATGAATTATTACGGCTTCCCGTCCGAACTCATTCCGGAGCTTAAACCGCTCTTTTCTGAACACGGCCAGCTCAAGGCTGATGTTGCTGCTCTTCTCGGATTGAAAGCCGGAATTCCCGTAGCCTATAAATCTGGCGACCAGCCCAATAACGCCCTTTCCCTTAACGTAATGAAGCCAGGTGAAGTCGCTGCTACCGCAGGCACATCCGGAGTAATCTATGGGATCAGCGCTGAGTTGACTTACGATCAGCAATCAAGGGTCAATACCTTTGCTCATGTCACCTACACACCGGAAAACAAACATACAGGTGTGTTACTCTGCATCAATGGAACCGGAAGCCTGTACCGCTGGGCAAAGCACAATTTCGCAGCTGAACTTTCCTACAGGGAGCTCAATGCACTTGCCGCCCAGGCTCCCATCGGCAGCCGGGGCTTGCTCAGCCTCCCTTTTGGAAACGGGGCTGAACGCATGCTCAACAACACCTATACCGGCGCCCGCCTGCAGGGGATCGACCTCAATGTCCACACCAAAGCAGATATTTTCCGCTCTGTACAGGAGGGCATCGCTTTCGCATTCCGCTATGGGCTCGACATCATGCGTGAGAATGGCATGCAACCTAAAGTGATCAGGGCCGGCAGGGCCAATTTATTCTTAAGCGACTTGTTTGCTCAGACTTTCGTCGACGTAACGGGCATACCCGTAGAATTGTACGACAATGATGGCAGTGTCGGCGCAGCCCTCGGTGCTGGAATTGGCTCAGGAATCTTCAGGGATCCCTCCGAAGCATTCATCAATCAAAAAAGGATCAAATACCTCGAACCTATAAACTCCGCTGCCTATGAACCGATCTATGGCAACTGGAAACAATTGTTAACTCAAGCATTAGCTAATCCATAAAAACATGACTAAAGTAATAACAGGAACAAAAGCCTTTTTCAAAGACATCAGCCAGCTGCAATATGAGGGACTGGAAAGTGACAATCCCTTAGCCTTCAGATGGTACGACGCCAATAGAATCGTCGCAGGCAAAACAATGGCCGAACATTTCAAATTTGCCTGTGCCTACTGGCACTCTTTCAATGGAAATGGCAGCGACCCTTTCGGTGGCGCTACCCATATCTTTCCCTGGGATGAAAAAAAAGATGCCGTTGAACGGGCAAAGGACAAAATGGACGCAGCCTTTGAATTCATCACCAAAATGCAAATTCCTTATTATTGCTTCCACGATGTGGATGTAGTAGATTACACGGACAACATCGCAGAAAATGAACAGCGCCTGCAAAAACTGGTCGACTATGCCAAACAAAAGCAAGCAGATAGCGGGGTCAGATTACTCTGGGGAACAGCCAACCTGTTCAGTCACCAGCGCTACATGAACGGTGCGGCCACCAATCCCGATTTCCATGTTCTGGCACACGGAGCGGCACAGGTAAAGGCCGCCCTGGATGCTACCATTGCCCTGGGTGGTGAAAATTATGTATTCTGGGGCGGCCGTGAAGGTTATATGAGCTTGTTGAACACCAACATGAAGCGGGAACAGGAGCACATGGCCAAGTTCTTACATACCGCCAAAGATTATGCGCGCAAACAAGGTTTCAAAGGCACATTCTTTATAGAACCCAAACCCTGCGAGCCTTCTAAACATCAGTACGATTACGATGCAGCTACCGTCAAGGGTTTTCTGCAGCAATACGACCTGCTAGATGATTTCAAACTGAACCTGGAGGTCAACCACGCCACCCTCGCCGGTCATACCTTCCAGCACGAACTCCAGGTGGCTGTCGACAATGGCTTGCTGGGCTCTATCGATGCCAACCGCGGCGATTACCAAAACGGATGGGATACCGACCAGTTTCCAAATGACATCAATGAACTCACCGAAACCATGATGATCATCCTGGAAGGCGGCGGACTGCAAGGTGGCGGCGTCAATTTTGATGCAAAGATCCGTCGCAATTCTACCGATCCCGCAGATTTGTTCTATGCACATGCAGGCGGCATGGACATCTTTGCCCGGGCCCTGATCACCGCAGACAACATCCTTCAAAAATCCGACTATAAAAAGATTAGAGCAGCACGTTACGCTTCTTTCGATACTGGAAAAGGGGCAGAATTTGAGCAGGGGAAACTAACGCTTGAAGAGCTGAGGGACTATGCCGCCGAACACGGCGAACCTGAAATCCGCAGCGGCAGACAGGAATACCTGGAAAACCTGATCAACAGGTATATCTAAAACAAAAAAAGAGTGCTTCCGATCCAGAAGCACTCTTTTTTTGCCATTCAATTAATGGTTATTCTTTAGCTTTCAAAGCCGAATCGATACGGTCCGACAAATCTTCCAGGTGATATTTACTCATACCTGTAGCGGAAGGTGTAGCCGATTTTACCATAGCAGAAATCTCACGCAACTGCGCCCTTACAAAAGAGGAAACGTCAGTCTGACTAGCAGGTAATCCTGCCGATCTGCCCATCATACCACCCTGAGCAGCTGCTGGTGCGGCTGGCTTCACGATCGAGATCAGCACATCGATGTAAGTCTTCTGCAGGTTACGACGGTAAATGTCAATCTCTGCATTAGATTTTAGCTCAGTCAAGATCCCTGCGTTCAGGTCTGAAAACAGATCTGTGATTTTATAAGCATCTTTTCCATCAGTGACCTCAGCGTTGATCAGTTTGGTCATTGTACTGGTGGTAGTTAATCTCGCCAGCGCAGCGATCTGCAGGCGATTTACAATGTCAGTTGGATTTTGACCAATGTTGTTCAGGATATTCTGATCTACCAACCATGTCGGTGTAGTAAACACATTCCTGTTAAAGAAATCCATGGCCTCTTTTTGGATCGCATATGGTGTACGGGAATAAACCGTACCTTTTTCTTCCACAGTTTTTGGTGAAGTATAGATTCCACCTACATTTTTCGCGACGTGGCCTATGTACCTGCCAAACTGACCTACCAGTTCACCATACAAAGTAGAAAGATCATCATAGCCTTCATTATCGTTTTTAGTCCATTCCGGCATTTTAGCGATGATGCGCTTCAGGTTCTTGATACCATATTCACTCGCTTTCATTGCATTATCGCCTAAATCTTCACTTTGGTTACGTGGATCATTCGGATCCATTTCTGTTCCGAAAGTCAGACGGTTGTTGGCAGAAAGCCTTTTGATGATGGTCTTGTTCGAGTATTCATCTTCAGCTGCAGCTGTTTTATACTGCGGCAACCATTTGTAACCCCATTCAATAGCCCATTTATCGTAATCACCGATACGTGGGAATATCCCTTTTTCGGTAATGTTGTCTTCAGGTTGAGCCACATAGTTGAACCTTGCATAGTCCATGATCGAAGGTGTATGTCCATTGGCTTCCACCCATTTTTTGTCCCTCAGTTTCTCTACAGGCACTGTAGCCGAAGAACCAAAGTTATGGCGCAGACCAAGTGTGTGACCAACCTCGTGAGAAGACACAAAACGGATCAGTTCGCCCATTAATTTATCATCAAACTTAGTTTTGCGGGCAGCAGGATCAATTGCCGAAGCCTGGATGAAGTACCAGTTTCTCAACAACAACATGATGTTATGGTACCAGTTTACGTGAGTCTCCAGGATCTCACCTGTACGCGGATCGTGTACATGCGGACCACTGGCATTTGGAATATCAGACGGTTTATAAACAATCACACTGTGTCTTGCATCATCAATGCTCCAGCTTGGATCCTTTGGTGCTTCCAGTGCGTAGATTGCATTTTTAAAACCTGCTTTCTCAAAAGCCGCCTGCCAGTCATTTACACCAGCGATCAGGTAAGGTACCCATTTTTTAGGCGTAGCCGGGTCGATATAAAATACAATTGGTTTCGCAGGCTCTACCAGTTCACCTCTTTTGTATTTCTCTACATCCTGAGGTTTTGGTTCCAGTCTCCAGCGGGTGATGATAGACTGATTTTTAATCCCTTGTGGATTGGCATCAAAATCTACATAGCCGGTTGCAAAGTAACCTACACGCGGATCAAAATTACGTGGCTTCATCTGGTTAGATGGCAGCAGTACCATAGAACTGTTCAGTTCATAGGTTGCAGGTGTAGATGCGCCCGGAGCACCGCCCCCCATCATGCCTCCCATTGGAGAAGCAGGGGTTTTAGTGTATGTTTTTAAGGTACGGATTTCGATGTTCATCGGGAAAGATTTAATTTCCTTGATGTAACTGCGGTCAGTCATCAGTCCACCTAGTGAAAGGCTTCTTTTCGCTCCTGAAGAGAAGAAAAAGATGTCATTGTCGCCGTTCATGTAATCTGTGACATCAATAACAACCCCACCTCTTCCTGAAATCGAATCTTTAGCAAATGCTTTGATGTCAAATGAAGCGACCAAAGGCTGGATGTTCGAATTCATCAGGGTCTTGAACAGTCCCTGAGCGGTAGTATCCTGCGAACGCTCATCAAAAGAGATGCTCTTCAGGTATAATTTATTGCTTGGCCCTTTTTCAAAAGAGATCACATTGTCACCAATATGGTCACCTCCATAACCCATCATCTGGGCACGGTTGCCTGCAGCAGCTTTACTGATCCTGTTGACCAATAAAATTTCCCTGTTCAGCAAAGAATCCGGGATTTCGAAGAAATAGCGGTCTTCGATGTTATGTACCCAGAAAAGTCCTTTATCAGTTTTCGCTTTGGCCGTGATCACCTCTTTATAAGGTTTTGGACCTGGTTTAGCCGGAGCCGCCATTGGTACTGCTGGGCCTTTTTTAGTGGTGTCGGCTTTAGCAGGGGCTGTTCTTCCGGGATTTGTTGGCCTGGTCTGCGCATCGGCATAAGAAGCTGCCGCGATTCCAAGCATCGCAAAAAGTATGGTTTTCTTCATTACAGAATAATAGTTTAGGCAGCAAAGATATTTACTGGACAGCAAATAAAAAGGTGGGAATGATAACTTTACAGTTACACTAGTGGATCATTTTAAAAAGCAGCTCCTTCAACAGTTCGCCATCTGTCGTATTGCCGGTACTGTCCACCCCCTTACTCTTCAAATCGTACTCCCGCAGCAGGCTGATGATCTCGAAGGTCTTATTCAAATTATAGCTCCTGGCTGCTGTTTCATAATCCTTTACGAAATAGGGATTTACCCCCAATTCTTTGGCTGCATCCCCCTTATTGGGCAGGTAATGGTATTTCAGGATTTTGGAGAAATAGGCATTCAGATTGGCCATTACCATCACCATGGGATTGGCTTTGGGATTGTCCGCAAAGTAGTTCACGATCTGGTTGCACTTCAGCACATTCCTCGTAGAAAGGGCTTTCTGGAGCTCAAAAACATTGTATTCTTTACTGATCCCGATATTCTTTTGCACCAGGTCGGTGTCAATGGTCGTTTCTTTGGAGATGTTGAGCATCAGCTTCTCTACCTCATTGGCAATCTTGGAAAGGTCTGTCCCCAGGTATTCCGCCATCAGGGCCGAAGCCTGCGGAGCGATTTTATAGCCCTTCTCCTTTACCAGTTCTTCAATCCAGGCGGCCAGTTTGTAATCGCGCACCAGGTCCGATTGGAAAACCACCCCTCCCTTGTCTATCGCTTTATAGATCTTCTTCCGCTTATCGAAATTCGCATATTTATAGGCCAGTACCAAAATGGTGCTGGGCATCGGCTTCTCAAAATAGTTCAGCACAAACTCAGCCTGCTTGCTGCTGCCCTCAGTTTCCTTGGCCCATTTCAGGTCCTGCGCTTCCTTGACAATGATCAACTGATAATCCGACATCATCGGATAGCGTTTGGCAGCATTCATGACCGTAGCCATGTCCGTGTCCTTGCCATACAATACCGTTTGGTTGAAGCCCTTTTCCATATCGTTCAGCACATTAGCTTCCATGTAATGCACAATCTGGTCGATATAGTAAGGTTCCTCACCGTGTAACAGGTAAAGGGGTTTGAACTTTCTGGCTTTTATGTCCTTGATGATGTCTGAAGCACTCATATATGATTAGCCAAACTTAGAGAAAATTTTTGCCTATTTTTACACAAAATGTCATTTAAACCAACACCCTTAAACTTACCACAGTACCCTTTCAAGATCACTTTAAAGGAAAATAACCATTTCATCTTCGACGAGATCCGCAAGAAACACCTCCTGCTCACGCCGGAAGAATGGGTGCGTCAGCATTTCATCCAATACCTCATCCTGGAAAAGAAATTCCCCCGCTCCCTGATCCAGATCGAGGGCGGACTGAGCCTCAATAAATTACAGAAACGGACAGACCTGGTCATTTTCAGCACTTCCGGAGAAAGGATCATGGTGGTAGAATGTAAAGCACCCTCGGTAAAAATCAGTCAGGCCACATTTGATCAGGCTGCACGCTACAATTCGGTACACAAAGCCAAATGGCTGGTCGTGACCAACGGACTGCAGCACTGCTATGCGCAAATTGACCATCAACTGGAGAAATTCCTGTTCATCGAGCACTTACCGGAATACCCATTGCTGTAACCCACTATTCATCGTAGACAGCAGTCATCGCACTGGCAATTTTTCGGTTGAAGCCTCCCTCTGCATCGTACCCTGCCGAAAAGATACGGACCAGATCTTCAAATTGACGCTGATGGCGCTGGTCAAAATTCCGTTTCAAGGTGCCCTGAGCGGTCAAAAAATGATATAAAAAATAAACCAGCTTCCCTCCTTCATTCCAATAGATTTTGGTATACAAACGAAGCGGTGGTTCGCATTGGTAATTGTGTTTTTTCAAAAAATGTCCGAGCTTTTTTAAAGTAAGCGCATGATGGTTCTCATTTTCTTCCACATGCCTCCTGAGCGCAGCCGTATCCAAACCTGCAGCATGACCATAAATGCTGTCGAGCTGTTGATAATGCAATCCCTTAGCAGAGGCCTTTTGAAAGGTAAATACCTCCTGTGCCGACAGATCGCAGCCTGAACAAAGGAGTAGAATAAAAAAGATTTTTTGGATGGAGCGCATAGGTATCTTACTAGTAGAATGAGCATTAACAATTGCAAACATAAAACTATTCCGGCTGCTTTAAAAACTAAAAGAGCCTTGCATTTAGCTTTTTGAGCTGGAGTTGCTAAATTTAACCCGCTAAATATTCGAAATTTGTATTCAAAAGATCAGGCATCACAACTCAAACAGGCTTTCTGGACCACATTCGGGCAGTACATCGCACCACAACTTTCCGCAGAAGGATTAAGGGTCAACTGGATCAATTATAAAACCGGACTCAAAAACCTATTCTTCAAAATGCAGGCAGATGGCAAATCGGCTTACATCGCAATAGAGCTGACTCATGCCGATCCCGGAATGCAGGAACTCCTCTACGAGCAGTTCAGGGAATTCAGAAGGCTCCTGGAAAATCAGCTGGAAGAAGAATGGGACTGGCAGCTCCACACGCAGGACGAATATGGCAAAACCATTACCCGGATCGGAATCACACTGCAGCATGTAAGTATCTTTAAACAGGAAGACTGGCCGGCACTCATCTCCTTCTTCAAACCCAGGATCATCGCCCTGGATGAGTTCTGGACTGATGTAAAAGATGCATTTGAGGTGTTCAAATAAAAATACCATTATCATATCATTAAATGATGGCTTCGGGCGTTCAGATCTCCCCGGCGTAATTTAGATTTGGACATGCAGTCAATCTGCATCGCCCAGACATGAAGAAAATTAAGGTTGCTTTCTTTGCCGAAATATTATTTAAGGATTTTGACGGGGCCTCCCGTACCATGTTCCAGCTGATCGAGCGGATCGATAGAAAACGCTTCAGGTTCCTGTTCATTTATGGTGCCGGGCCAGATGAAATTGCCGACGCTGAATGTTTCAAAGTCCCTACCATCCACCTGCCCATCAACACCAATTACACCATGGCACTCCCTTCCCTCGCCAAAAAGGAGCTCAAAAAGAAGCTGAAGGATTTCGGCCCCGACATCATCCACATCGCCACGCCTTCTCTTTTGGGGGCCTATGCCATCAAATATGCCAATAAAAGGGAAATCCCCGTCATCTCCATTTATCATACCCATTTCATCTCTTACATCGACTATTACTTCAAATACGCTCCCTTTCTCGTAGGCAAAGTAAAACAGGCCGTCGCCGGCAGTCAAAAGGCGTTCTATAACAACTGCCAGCAGATTTATGTTCCGGCAGAAAGCATCCGCGAACAACTTGAAGGGATCGGAGTCGAAAAAGAAAGAATGAAGATCTGGAAACGCGGAATCGATACCACACTTTTTTCACCTGAAAAAGCAGATGCCAACCTGTTGTACAAACTCACTGGAAACCGGTATCCGAGCATCATCTTCGCCAGTCGACTCGTTTGGGAAAAGAACCTGGAAACCTTATTCAGGATTTACGATAAGGTGGAGGCCTCCGATCTAAAAGTCAACTTCATCATTGCAGGAGATGGCATCGCCCTCAAATCCTGTAAGACAAAGATGAAAAATGCAGTGTTCACAGGTATGGTAGATCACGAGACCCTGGCGATCCTTTATGCCAGTTCCAACCTGTTTTTATTCACCTCCGTATCAGAAACCTACGGCAATGTAGTACTGGAAGCCATGTCTTCAGGTCTGCCCTGCATCATCGCCGATGGTGGCGGCTCTGCAGATTTCATCAGCCAGGGTATCAATGGCTTTAAATGTCAGCCCTTCGATGAAACCGACTATCTCACAAGAATCATGGAAATGCTGAACAACGAAGAATTACGGACTCAATTTATCGATAAGGGACTGGAATTTAGCAGGGAGATGAGTTGGGAACAGCTGGCTACAACTTACTTCGACGATGTTGCCCGGCTCTCCGGCAAACTCCTGTCAGAGCCTGTATAAAAAATGAAGAAAGTCCTGATCATCCTGCTCACGCTCTGCCTTCTGGTATCGCTGTTCTTTTTTATACAGGCTACCGATTTGGGCATGGTGCTGGTATTGATCGAAAAGATCAGGTACAAATTCCTCATCCTCCTGCTGATCACTTTTGTCGCTTACCTGATGGCGACCATCAGCTGGCAGTTCACTTTGGGAAAACAATTCCGTAGCATCTCTACTGGCCGGCTATTCCTGATCCGGCATTTAGGGGAAACCGTAGGGATGTTCAACCCTACCAGCATCATCGGTGGCGACGCACTGAAAGCGTTCCTGCTGGAAGATCAGCACATCCCTAAAAAGACAGCATTATGGTCCGTTTTCTTCTCCCGAATGATCCTCATCCTGAGCCAGGTCCTGCTCTTTATCAGCAGCCTGATCGCGCTGCTGATCCAGCATCCCCATTTACAGCAAGCAGGGATGCAGCTGCAACAAGCTGCCCTGTACCCGGTGTTGTTCACAAAATGGAAAACCTTCCAGCTAAAATGCAAAGAAAGCTTCAGGGACTTGCCCCTGCAGCTCCGGGAAAACAAAAAGATGCTCGTTTTTTCAGCACTCTTTGCCATCCTGCATTGGGTATTTGGCGGACTCGAATTCTATTTCATCCTGAAATTCCTGGGCCTGAAAGTGAGCATGACTGAAGCATTGGTCGTGGATCTCGGCGTGGTGTTGTTCAAATCAGCCGGGGCATTCATCCCCGCACAGATCGGTGTAGAAGAATATGGCAACAAGTTCATGTTGCTGGCCATAGGCATCCCATCCGCCCAGATCTGGATCACGGCTTCCATCCTGCGGAGGGCCAGGCAACTGGTCTGGATTGCCTTCGGGATCCTCATCTACTTTATCCTGTTCCGGAAATCCAAATACCTCAACCCAAGTCATGATGGAAATATTGTTCGTCAGTCATAAATATCCTCCCGCAACCGGGGGCATGGAAAAGCAAAGTTTCGAACTGATCAATGGCATGAAGCCACTTGCCAAAGTCCACACCATCCTCTACGAAGGAAAAGGCAGCCGGATCAGTTTCTTTCTCAGGCTCAACAAGCGCATCCTGCAAACACTAAAAGAAAATCCCGGCATACGGGTCATCCATTTTAACGACGGACTCATTGCCGCAGCTTCACTAATGCATAAAGGCTATTCGCAAATCAAGCGTACAGCCACACTTCATGGCCTGGATGTGGTATTTCCCGCGCTCCCCTATCAGCGGCTCATTTTCCCTTTGTTCAATCGATTCGACCTACTCTTTGCAGTGAGCAGGGCGACAGCCCAGGCTTGCCGCGACCGCAAAATTGCCGATGAAAAGATTGTCGTATTAAACAATGGGGTAGATCCCCGGATCGCCTCTACAGCGGCTCCCGCAGCGGTCATGCAAATGCTGACCGACAAATACGGTGTATCCGTACAGGGGAGAAAAATCCTACTGGCTATGGGCAGACCCGTAAAGCGTAAAGGCTTCTCCTGGTTCATTAAGCACGTGATGCCCCAGCTGCATCCCGACTTTATACTGCTGCTGATCGGGCCAGTTCAGGACCCAAAAAGTAAAGAAGCGAAACTGTTAAAATTCATTCCCCCCTTCTTGAAACACAAAGCCGAACTCTTCCTGGGCTATCCGAGCGACGAAAGCAACATCGAAAAACTACTGCGTAAAAGCCCCTCAAACAAAGCAGTGCACAGGCTGGGAAAACTTCCGCTCCATGAAATCACTGACATTCTCAGCATTGCTGATGCCTTCATCATGCCCAATATAGAGGTCGAGGGCGATATGGAAGGCTTTGGTCTGGTCTGTCTGGAAGCCGCCATGTGTGGCACCAAAGTATTTGCCTCCGCCAGCGGCGGCATTACCGATGCCATCATCCATGGTAAGAACGGCTATCTCCTACCCCCCGGACATGTCAGTTCCTGGGTCCATCAGCTCAACCTGCTGAGTGCGCAACCAGAATCATTTGCATTAAAACCAGGCGAAATAGCAGCCTTTACTGCATCAAAGTTCAACTGGAAGAAGATGTGCGAGGAATACCTGCAACATTTCCAGCGCCTCCAACAAGCAGCGAAGCAATGAGAAACAGTCCCCTTAGAGCCCATGGATCCATGAAGCATCACCGATCACTCCCCCAAACTTTGGCCATGGCATGCTGTTCCGGATCCATACAGCTATTCAGGTAGCTTTGCCATTGGTTTTCCTTGCATCGCCTCGCTTACCAGATGCGCAATGAATTGTGAGAACCGGTTGATGTCATGTTCTGTGCTTGCCTGCTCTAGCGCTTCCATATATGCCTCTCGTTTTTCAACAGGAACAACCGTCCAAGGATATCCTCCAGAAGCCAGCATTGTATTCATTAAAAATCTCCCGATTCGACCGTTGCCGTCCATATAAGGATGTATAAACACAAAGATGAAATGTCCCATGACCGCACGTACCGATGGTTCTGTTTCCGATTCCAGCAGTTCAAACAATACCGGCATACAATCGCGCATTGCATCTACACCTAAGGGTACATGTTGTGAGTTACTTATATAAACCTGGCTACTGCGATAGCCAGCAAGATCGGATGCCTTAAGAATCCCAGCCGCAACACTTGGATCAAATAACTCTCGATACCATTTTTGGTGATCTTCATCCACTTGTAAACCTGGATTACTTCCAGCCAGAATCTTTTTAACGCTTTCCTTTACAATCTGAAAAGCTTGGAAATATCCTCGCGCAGCCATAGCGTCTTTTTGCTTTCGATCTTCTTCATTCTGCTCTGTATTCCAATTCCCGGAGCTCGCCCGCTCAATTAGCTCCGGCGTAACCCTATACCGTTCAATTGATAAAGAATGGTATGCATCGGTCACATAAATTGTGTTTACATCTTTCAGGTATGCTTCATGATCCTTCGCTATCCCTGGCGCTGCTGGAAAATCTTTTATAATACTTTCGCGCGATTGTAGCCACATGAGTTTAATACGATTGACAAAAGGTGACTTTTCACGTTGCGAAAGACTTATCGTTAGTTTGGTTTGGAAAGGATCATGTTCTCGCACATCATAACCAGCCTGTCGCATGGTATCCAGAATCTGATCTGCAATCCTGATACGCTGTATATTCCTGAATGCACCTGCAAGTCGGCCAGCAATGGTGGAATGTCCATTATCCAGCAAAACCGGCAAAAGTTCAGATGCGTCTCTAATCAATGACAAGGCTGTTCGCGCATCAAGTCCATTTCCACCAAATGCGGCCAAAGTGGTATAAATCAATGCACTTTGTAGGTTGTAAAGCCTAATTCCTTTTTCTTCGATTATAAATTCGCCAGCTGGAAGTTCCGATTTATGATTGAAAAGGGATGTGTTATGCGGTAAAGGTGTTGGATGGTTATTTCCATGCGGAGAACGAATGACCAACTGCGAAGGTACAGCCCAATTCCCCGCATGAATTTTTAATGACTGGTCGGCTGACAGGCACCACTCATTTCCATATTTAGCATTCAGATATTTCACACAGAAATCCCAGTAAGAACTGTACCATGATGTGGTTTCACCAGCGCTTGCCGCCGGGTCTGCGGTGATATACCATCCTCTGGTTACCTCTTTTAGAAAACCATTTTTCACTAGAATTTCGCGATACTGTCGACTCGGTATTTCATCTGTATGTATCGCTATTTGATTGTTATCCTGTAAAACTTGTAAAGCCTTTAATGCTTCTACAAATCTTTCTTGCGGTGTTGCCATAACTATAGCTTTTAAATACTCAACTTCGTTCTATAATTAGTAAATAAAGTTGTGATAGTTTTAGTAATTATTGATGTAACAAACTTAGCAAATAATGTTGTATTTAAATTAGTATTTGTTGATATGTCTATATTAGTATTCAGCAAGCATGTCTAATCAGCCCATTCGTAGAAAGACCTTTTATACGTGTTTTATAATTGAAACGACTTTAATATCTCAGAACCTAGTTGCACTTTTTACAAATTCTAATTACTTTTGTCTTAATTAATTCGCAAATCACTTAAAAATCAGATTAGCAGAGTTAAGGTCTTATTAAGGATGCGTTTTGGCTGTCTGCACAGTGAGTCCACGTTGAGTCCACCTTGAGTCCACGTTTTTCTAGAAAAAACGTGGACTCAATATGACTACAAAATGGATAGACTGTGGATTCAGCCAAAACTCATCCTTAATGATGTTAGAAGACATATAGTAACCAAATAGAAAACAAATGGGAAAATTCGACGGAAAACAAATTACCGGAGTGCTCGGTAATCACGTAATTAAAAAAGCCGCAGGGGGCAAAGGTTCCATCATCCAAATGAAACCAGTAGTGGTCAAGCAAACTGCAGAAACAAAAAAGGCAGCTTCCGTAATGGGAAATGCCAGCACATTATCGGCAGCGATCAGGCGCAACTTAGGCAGATTGTTCGTCAAAAATTATCAGGGAACAATGATTAACCAGTTGAACAAAGCCAATCAAACCATTCTTGGACATTGCTTTAACAAAGATACAGAAACTTACAGCTTCCAGCAAGATAGCTTCCATAACCTGGAAGGTTTTGAGTTCAACACCAAATCGCCCCTGGCTGCATACCTATGGGTACAGCCTACCATTGCCCTCCAAGGCAATACCCTCACACTGACGATCCCTGCATTTGAAATCCCGGCTCAGATAAAAATACCTAAAGAAGCCACTGGATTTGCTATGGGCGTACAGATAGGGCAATACGTATTGCATGAAAGTAAAAAGTGGAGAGATAATTATTTCAACCTGGAGATAGCGGATGGACAGACACAGGTTCCTGAACAGCAAATTAGTTTTGAGGTGCAGAACGGGTGTCTGTGTGTAGTAGGTCTGGGCATTCAGTATCACAAAATCTCCAATCAATACAAGACTCCGCTGAATCATAAAGATTTGAATCCTGCTGCGATTGTGGGAACCATTGTTACTCCCGGTGATTTTGTAGAACCGGCACCACTGGTAGTGGGAGGCAGACACAGGGCTCCCGAATGGACGTTAATGGATAAATTGAAATTAAAAAAAGGCCATATCGATTGATATGGCCTCGCTATAAAATTATAAAAAAACCTTATGCTCCTAAAGCTGCAAGGCTTTCTTGTATAATGCTGATCTTAGACTCGGCATCTGCTTTCTTATTTCTTTCGTTCTGAATGATCTCCGGCTTGGCATTCTGTACAAAACGCTCATTGCTGAGTTTCGCGTCTACCGATTTCAGGAAGCCCTGCAGGTAAACCAGATCGGCATTTAAACGTGCGCGCTCTGCATCTACATCGATGCTTTCGTTCAATTGGATGAAAAACTCGTCGTGGCCAACCATAAAGGCCGCAGCGCCTGCGATCTTATCATTGACCAATTCTGCTTCCTTGATATTGGCCAGTTTAAACACAATGTTCAGCCATTTCTCGTAGTCCAGGCCAGAGTTGACCTTAATGGCCAGGGGCAAAGCTTCTTTCGGTGAGATCTGCTTCGTATTTCTTACATTCCTGATCTCAGCAACCAATCCTTTGATGACCTCTACTTCTTTCAGTAAAACGGCATCTGCCGGAGCCACTACCGGATAGGCCGCTACAATACAGCAATCCATTTCCTCAGTATGGCCAAATAATTCATCATGCCACAACTCTTCTGTCAGGAATGGCATAAAAGGATGCAACAGTGTCAATATTTTCTCGAAATAGCTGAGCGTCACTTTCAAAGTCTCTGCATCGACCGGGTGTTGGTATTCAGGCTTCACCATTTCCAGGTACCAGGCGCAGAAATCATCCCAGACCAATTTATAACAAGTCATCAGGGCTTCTGACAAACGGTACTGCCGGAAGTTGTCTTCAATCTCAGCCAATGCATCATTAAAGCGGTTCTCAAACCACAGGATCGCCTGCTGATTTGGATTCTCCAGTTCTTCGCTGACTTCCCATCCTTTTACCAGACGGAAGGCATTCCAGATCTTATTGGCGAAATTACGGCCTTGTTCACAATAGCTTTCGTCAAACATCAGGTCGTTGCCGGCTGGCGAGCACAGCAGCATACCTACACGTACACCATCCGCGCCATATTTCTCGATCAATCCGATCGGGTCAGGCGAATTGCCCAGGGATTTAGACATTTTACGGCCCAGTTTATCCCTTACGATTCCGGTCAGGTATACGTTGGTAAACGGCTTTTGGCCCCTGAATTCGTGGCCTGCCATGATCATCCTGGCTACCCAGAAGAACATGATCTCCGGCGCAGTGACCAGGTCATTCGTCGGATAGTAATAGTTGATATCTTTATTATTGGGATCCTTAAATCCATCGAACACCGAGATCGGCCACAACCATGAAGAGAACCAGGTATCCATCACATCAGGGTCCTGGTTGACGAATGGTGCCAACTGGTGTTTGAAACCTGCGGCTTCCTCGGCTGTAAATACGCCGTCGATGTCTTTTTGTTTCAGGAACTCGTCCAAAGCTTCTTCCTTGGTTTTGGCAACTACCCAATTGCCTTTATCGTCGAACCATGCCGGGATCTGCTGACCCCACCACAGTTGCCTGCTGATGTTCCAGTCGCGCACATTTTCCATCCAGTGGCGGTATGTGTTCAAAAATTTCTCCGGGATCAGTTTCACGTCGCCGTTCAGTACATCTTCCAGTGCAGGCTTAGCCATCTCGTCCATTTTGCAGAACCATTGCATAGAAAGCTTGGGCTCTATAGCCGCATTGGTACGCTCAGAAAAACCTACCTGAGATTTGTAATCTTCTACTTTCTCCAGGTGTCCGGCTTCATCCAGCAATACCGCAATTTTCTTGCGGGCAACAAAACGGTCTTCACCAACCAGCACGACGGCCAGTTCATTCAAAGTACCGTCGTCATTCAGGATATCGATGATGGGCAGTTTGTGCCGCTGACCCAGCTCATAATCGTTCAGGTCATGCGCAGGTGTTACTTTCAGACAGCCTGTACCGAAGTCCATGGTTACGTAATCATCTTCGATCACCGGAATCTCCCTGTTGATCAAAGGCACAAATACAGTCTTACCTTTCAGGTGGGTATAACGCTCATCATTCGGGTTTACGCAGATGGCGGCATCGGCCATGATCGTCTCCGGACGCGTAGTCGCTATGGTCAGGAAGTCATCACTTCCTGCAACGGTGTATTTGATGTAGTATAATTTCTGGTTGACTTCCTTACGGATGACCTCTTCATCTGATACAGCGGTCTTTCCTGCCGGATCCCAGTTGACCATCCTTACACCACGGTAGATCCTGCCTTTTTTATACAGGTGGATGAAACTGTCAATCACCGCATCTGAAAGGTCATCTTCCATGGTGAAACGCGTACGCTCCCAATCACAGGATGCGCCCAGTTTTTTCAACTGTTCCAGGATGATGCCTCCGTACTTTTCTTTCCATTCCCAGGCATATTTCAGGAATTCTTCCCTGCTCAGGTCTTTTTTGCTGATGCCGCGCTCGGCCAGCATTGCCACCACTTTAGCCTCTGTCGCAATGGATGCATGGTCTGTACCGGGTACCCAGCAGGCATTTTTGCCCTGCATGCGCGCCCTGCGGATCAGCACATCCTGAATCGTATTGTTTAGCATGTGGCCCATGTGCAGCACCCCGGTCACATTTGGTGGGGGGATCACAATGGTATAAGGCTCACGCTCGTCTGGTTCAGAGTGGAAAAAGTTTTTGGACATCCAGTAGCTGTACCATTTGTCTTCGGTTGCTGCCGGATCGTATTTAGTGGAAATGCTCATTATTTGAATAAAATATCAGATTTTGCTGTAAAAATAAGAATAAATGGACGCAATTACTTCAAATTCTGCATAAAGTAATCCGTCACCTTCTGGTACAAATGCACCCGGTCCTTGCCGGTCACATTGTGCTCATGTCCAGGGTAGATCATGTAATCGACCTGTACACCTTTATCGACGGCATGTTTCACAAAATCTACAGAATGCTGCTGTACCACTACAGGGTCTTGCTGACCATGGATCAGCAATAGCTTTCCTTTCAGTTGATCTACCCTATCGCTCAGGTAAGTAGCCGCATAGCCTTCAGGATTTTCCTGTGGGGTGTCCATATAACGCTCGGTATACATCACTTCGTAAAAAGCCCAGTTGATCACAGGTCCACCCGCTACTGCAGCTTTAAATACACCAGGATGCGTCAGCATAAAATCTGTAGTGGCAAAACCACCGAAGCTCCAGCCAAAAAGGCCCATATTTTCTGCATCTACATAAGGCTGACTTTTCAGATAAGCTACTGCGCTCATCATGTCTTCCATTTGTACCTCGCCGGCCCGTCTGAACATCGATTGCTCAAAGGCCTTGCCCCTATTGTCGCTCCCCCTTACATCTACGGTAAGCACTACATAACCACGCTCTGCCATGTACCTGAACCAGTAATCGCCTGCTCCGGCATTCCAGCTGTTGGTGATCAGCTGGGCATGCGGACCGCCATACCAGTACACGACCACAGGATATTTTTTACCGGCTTCGTAGCCTACAGGTTTATACAGACTGGCATACAAATCGTCACCGGACTTACTTTTGATCTTCAATATGCTGGAGTTCTCTGTGGCATAGGCCGAAAGTGGGTTCGCCGCCTTCAGCAGCACTTTAGCGGCTGCAGGTGCAGCGGTAGAGAACAGCTGGATCAGCCTTGGCTGTTCAGGACTACTAAAATTGTCGATCACCGAAAGTCCGGAGCTGCTGACCTGTGCATTGTGCACTGCAAAACCCTGGGTAATCCTGCGGCTTTTGCCCGATTTCAGGTTCAGTACATACAGGTTCCTGGTGATGGGCGATTCCTCTGTCGACACGTAAAACAGCTGTTCGCCTTTGGCATCAAAACCCTTTACTTCCAAGACTTCCCAGGCACCTTTGGTCAGTTGTTTGATGAGCTTCCCGTTTACGCCATACAGGTACAGATGGTTCCAGCCGTCGCGGTTGCTCTGCCAGATGAATTTAGAAGGGTCGTTTTTTAAAAACAGCATGGGCACCAGGGGCTCTGTATATTTCTCGTCCTTTTCTTCAAAGAGTGTCTTCACAAACTCGCCGCTGGCCGCATCAAACTGGTTCAGTTTCATGTGGTTTTGTTCGCGGTTCAGCATGGCTACATAGATGTATTTATCGTCAGGGCTCCAGGCAATGTTCGTCAGGTATTGCTCTACCGGTTCTCCGGTTTTCAGGTATACTGTCTTTTTAGTAGCGGTATTGAACACACAGATGGTCACCTGGTGGCTTTTGTCACCGGCCATCGGATATTTGATATTAACGTTCTTTGCCGGTCTGCTGGTCCAGTCGATGATCGGATAGTCCGTCACCATGCTCTGGTCCATGCGGTAGAAAGCCAGCTGAGTACCCGAATTGCTCCAGAAAGTACCTTTAGAAATGCCAAACTCATCGCGGTGTACCGAAGAGGCGTAAACAATGTCTTTGCTGCCATCGCTGGTTACCTGGGTAACATCAGCGCCTTTGGCTACGAACAGGTTGAAATTTTCCAGATAGGCTGTGAAGCCTGCGTTGCCGGATTCCACGTTCTCTTTGGCAGCCAGTTGCTGATCCATCAGGAGTTGCGAGGTATTTTTTACCGGATCCAGTGCAAATTTGCTTCCGTTAAGGTATATGATCCAGTCCTTGCCCTGGTTGAACTGTACCATGGGCATCATTTTAGCTGCATCCAGACCAGCGGCTTTCAACTTTTCGTTGAGTTGCTCCAGGGATAAAAATGAGCTTTCTTCTTTGCTCTTCAAATTGCCACTGAACCACACAGGAACAGTTCCCACGCGCTTGGCATATACATAGTTTTCGGTTCCGTAGATAAACTGGAGCTGGGAAAGGTTTTCCGGCGCCAGTGATGTGCGGGCATTGCTCATCGCATCCTGCATGCTCAGTTGCTTTTGCTGCGCCCTGCCGATGACGACAAAGGCCGACAAAGCGATACATAAAATCAGTTTCTTCATGATCATTTAGTTGTGCGGCAAACTTAGATAAAATGTAGCAAAAACACACGCTTTCTGCCTTACCTTTGGGGCAATGAAAACGATCCTTGCCGGCCTGGTCTTTGCCATGCTATGGGCCTCAGCCTCTGTAGCCACCAAATTTGGCATTCTGTCTGCACCACCGCTAATATTGGCGAACCTGCGCTTCTTTATCGCAGGCATTGTGCTGTTGATCTATGGCTATGGATTGAGCAAACAGAAATATGGCTGGCCCAGCAGGGAAGAGTGGAAAAAGCTGAGCATTTTTGGATTTTTAAACACCACGGCTTACCTCGGATTATACGTCTATGCGATGAAGTATACCGCTGCGGGCATTGGCAGCCTATCGACCTCTACCAATCCTTTGCTGATTGTTTTGCTTTCCTCCTGGCTGATGGGCCGCAAAGCTTCAACAGCTGAGATTTGGAGCATACTGATCGGCATGACCGGCATCGGCATTGCCAGTTATCCACTAATCAAAGGCAGCAGCAGTTCGGTGCTGGGGCTCTGCATCCTCATGCTGAGTATGGTCACGGTTTCTTTCGCCAGTGTGTATTATGCGCAGGTAAAATGGAAAATGCCCAACATCCTGATCAATGGCTGGCAAGTGAGCCTTGGCGGCATCTTCCTCGTACCTGTGACTTTAGTGATGAGTGACTTTGCAGCAGTCCAGGTTGACGACAGGCTCATCTATGCTACACTTTGGCTCAGTCTGGCGGTTTCGGTAATTGGACTGATCTGCTGGTTTTACCTGCTGAAGATCGATACGATCAAAGCCTCACTTTGGCTGTTCCTATGTCCCGTGTTTGGTTTCTTTTATGCCTGGTGGTTATTGGACGAAGCCATTACCGTGTATACAGTAGTCGGTACGCTTTTCGTGATCTCGGGACTGTACCTGGGCCAGCGACAAAAATTCCGAAAGGCTTCATAAACATAAATTACCACATGACACAATAAATAATGTTAAAATATGTTAAATACATACTAACTAAGAGTCATGAAAACGATACGTGTTTTTTCTTTCACCAACAACATACTCAGAAAACTGGGCATTGCCAAGTTATATTATTGGTTTAACAAATAAAAAAGGTGATAAACCTAAAAATATGTTAAAAAAATAATATGTCACCACTTGGCAATATTTTACGTCTTATTTTTAGGAAAGTTTTTACTCTACCTGCTTTTGCAGAACTACCGGACTGGATAACATCGGTATAAGGAATTGATTAGTACGCTCAAAATAAGAAAGAGGGTGTCGTCAGCCTATTTGGCACCCTCAATCTTTAATCCATTGGCTCGATCTGTTGATAAGCTAAATCCACTATACCATCTAATGCATCAAGCAGCCTGTTCAAATCTCCGGGGTTATTGATATCTATTCCGCAGAAAGGACTCCCATTGGCCTTGGCCTGAAGGATGATAAAAATGATTCCCGAAACCTGGAGCGCCAGGGTAGCGCGGATGTCGACTTTAGTGTCTTCAAAGTAAGGCTCGATGAGCTTAAACACTTCATTTCCAAACTCCTCTCGTTTCGCCGAAATCTGTTTTAAAAATTTATTCTTTTCACTCAATTCCCAGATGATGATTCGCTGCATTTCCAGGTCGGTCAGGAAGTAATTGAAATGTGCGCGCAATATTGCTTTAATAAGGGGCTTGCCTTTTTCTACCTGTGCCCCAGCCACAATCTGGTCCATATTTGCAGAGAGGCCGATCCAGTAATCTTTAGTTTTGATATAAGTTTCAATGAGGTTGTTGACGCTATTGAAATAACGATAAATTAACTTTTTATCCACTTCAGCTTTTTTGGCGATGCGATTGACGCCCAGCGCAGTGTATCCCTCTGTTTTGATGATCTCCCCTACTGCATGAATTAATTTAAGTATAGTCCTTTCCTTATCCCGGATTTCTCCCGAAACTCTTTTTCTCGATGTAGCGTTCATTAATTTTAAAATTAGTAAATATCTTGCATATGTCACCACTTTTTAAACTTTGACGATTTATATTTGACCAAATCTGTTATAAAATCATCCTGCTAATCCTATGAATTCAGTGCCAGAACCAGCCGAATGCTTAAAATCGATTTCCATTTCAACGTTAGTTGCAGGAGATATCCTTGTGAACCTGGGTAATGTGTTAGAAATTTCCGAAGAAGCGGAGGCCTATTGCCTCGTCATTGAGCGTATGCAGGAAAGGCAAGTGTGGCGGTTCAGGAAAGATGAAGAACTCTTCATCAAGCGCGGGGGAGCGTATTAAAAAAAGGTTTCGCCCGAAATTAATCAGACGAAACCCGGGAGCGTATTATATCTTATCTTTAAATATAGCCTCTAACTGTGATTTCGTTTTAGGGCTAAAACCAGTGTATTTCTCCACAATCTTTCCCTCTCTGTCAATCAGATACAAGGTTGGAATTCCTATAATCATAAAGTCTGCCAAGGTTTTGTTTTTATCGGGGCTGAGTACCTGAGTCCAGGGCATTTGTTCTTCCTCCATGGCTTTCCGCCAGGCGGCTTTATCGGTATCTACTGATACGCTCAGCACTTCAAAACCCTTATCCTTGTATGCACTATACAATTCTTTGATCTCTGGTATCGCTTTTCTACAAGGCCCGCACCAGCTTGCCCAAAAATCTACTAAAACATATTTCCCAGCATAGGATTTGATGTCCACTTTATTTCCTTGGGGATCATCATACACAATTTGGGGAATTTTACTCCCATTTTTCAACGAGTTACGGAGTGCCAACTGAGAGAGGAACTCTTTTTTAAGTTGTTTGGCCTCTTCAAGGTTGGGAAATCTGGTGATCAATTTCTCCAGTTCAGCAGAAAAGAATGCACTTTCTTTATCTACCGGAAGTTGAGCCAGGAGGTATACCACTGCAGGATTAGCCGCATTGGTATTGACCAACTGTTTTAATTTTTGCAATTCGAAATCGGCCTTGCGCCTGATCAAACCTTTCGATCTCAAAAAGCTGGCCCAGGTAGTATCCTTGCGTGCGTATTGCTGGGCAGCTATGCTCTCCGCAGCAAGGACCTCATACTCCTGATCTGCGATGTACCGGTTATAGTCGGCAAGTCCAATCAATTGCGTTCCCGCAGATTTACTGCTGACAGACACATAACCGGAATTTTTGACTTTCACCCCGGAGGTGTCATAGCCCCTGGCAGATATGTTGACATCATGATCAGACCAAAAGGAAACGCTTTGCCATTTTATGATATCCAGCGAATAAATGCCTGATACCGGCGATTTCGTGGTCATACTGAAACTACCGTCAGCGTTTAATCTTACGGAATCTACAGCTTTACGGTCTTTGCCCAATCCTTTATACAGCCATACCATATTGTATTTCTTGAAAATCTCAGGGTTCTGAAAAGCTACTTTTCCCGTAATTTGGATTGCTTTTTTCTGTTGTGCTTCTGCAGGGCTCCAGTTGCTGAGTAAACAAATGAACAGGCCTGCTAACAGGCCTTTCATTGATGTATTTGTGTTCATCCTTAATGCTTAGTTTTTAAAAATGGATTTCAGCTTTTCATCAAGTTCCTTACCTCCGGCCCCTAACCAACGGGCTACGATCTTGCCTTCTTTATCGAGCAAAATCTGTGTAGGATAACCTTCGATGCTATACAGTTGCACTACATCTTGTTTCATCGCCACTTCATTGTTGATCACGTTAGTCCAGGTCAGTCCATCCTTCTCTACCGCCTCTTTCCACACTTTCTCAGCCTGCGCTTGTCCGCTTACTTTTTCACTGGAAATTCCCAGGATCTCAAAACCTTTAGCAGAATACTGACTGTATAACTCTTTCAAATGTGGATTGGCCGCACGGCAAGGTCCGCACCAGCTTCCCCAGAAGTCCAGCAGAACGTACTTGCCTTTAAATTGCGACAGACTTACAGGCTTACCATTGATGTCAAGCTTTGTAAAATCCGGAGCTGGTCCGCCTGAACTGATCGATTTTGCCGCAGCAATTTTGTCGACGAGGCCACGGCCGTAACGCGTGTTCTTGTAGGTCGCAGCCAGGGCATTGTAAGCCTGCTCCAGTTCATCCCCTTTGTATTCGCGTGAGGTCATGGACAAATAGTAAAGACTGGCAAAAGCCTCAGGATGTTCTTTGATGAACTTTTTCCTGGATTCTGATATGGCTTTCCTGTTGGCCAGCATTTTAGGACCGATCTCATTCATCGCGTCTTTAATGCCCATTACCCTGCTTTCTACCATTTGCTTTTGCAAATCGCTCATTTCTTTCATCAGCGGTTCTTCTGCCTTACGGAAAGCGGTGAAGCTATCGTTTAGCGGATCGCCGGTTACAGATGCCAGGTTCAGCGTCATGGCTGTTCCGCTGATGGTCAGGTTTACTCCTTTGCTCAGCACAATATCTAAAGGAAGTGCTGGCTGGTACATGCCCGTTTTACCCCCACCGAGGTAAAGGTTGCGGTCTACACCAGTATTGAGGGAGGTGACGAAAGGCTCCTCGCCAGCAGTGCCGCTAAGCTCGAAAGCATCGCCCTTGGCCTCCACAGTTATCGGGCCGTCTACTCCTCTCAGGATGATTTTTTCATTCCCCTGCCCTTTTAAATTTCCTTTGATGGTAAAGTTCTGTGCTTGCGCGGCAATGAAGCCCCCAAGCAATACCATGGTTAATGTGATTTTCTGTTTCATTTTGTTTAATTAATTCATTTTCCAGGACATGGATTTGATTTTACCAAAACCTGTATATTTTTTTTCAGTCCCTGCTAGTATAGCTCCGCTGGTTTCATTTACGCCCATCTGATAAACGGTTCCAATTTTGGTCGTCTCATTGTAAGTGGCGATGTATAAGATTTTACAATAGTTTTTAGGGTCGTATGCAACCGCTAGCGCCCTGTTGGAGTTATAATACTTCTGAAGCGAGATATTGGTCACTACTTCACCTGCCGGTGCCGTCCACAACTGCGCAGTCGTTCCCTGTATATACTTAAATTGATAGAGGTGATTGTTGGCGCTGTAGTAAAATATTTCACCCAGTGTACCTGCAGTTACTGAATTGACACTTGCGATTTCCGGACAGGTACTCATGTCATATTTTCCTCTGCCGATATTTACAGCATCGCCCGACTTAAAGTTGGAACTTAGCAACCAATGTTTTCCTGCATTGTCTTTCATTACCGTGTATTCCCAATTGTTCCAGCCCATATCACCCATCAGCAACTCCATACCTACGTTGTTTACATCAAAAGGTGCTGCAGTCTGTAATGCCGTAAATGGCACTACTTCTGTCCCCCTCTGGATAATCTTCAAAAACTTCTTGTTGGTCTGGTCATAGAAAACACCATCCAGAGGTGCAGGAGAAATGGCCATCCAAGGTGCTAATGTACCGTAAGTTCCTCCTAAGGGATCGCTAAAGGCCCTGTCGCCCTGAACAAGCGTAGTATAGTCTATGGTATGTACACGGTTATTGTTGATCAACCATTCTTTTCTAGCCTCTGTTGCCCTAAAGAGCAGCGGAGCTGCAGTAGCGGGTTTCGCCCAAAACAGCCCCTGATTGAAGTCGAATATCGTCCTGAAGGTACTGAGGTTTACCATAGCTACCTCCTGACTACTTTGGACGTAAATCTTCCTGGCTGCCAGGTTAGCGTAGGAATAAGAGATTGATCCGGGTGTGCCCTTCAAGGGAGCTCCATTGGAAGCGCTGTAGATATCCAAAAAAGTTTTCTCAGTTGCTACTGCATTTTTGGAAATCTCGTTATTACTGATCAGACCGACATCAGTAGTTCCATTACGTTCGTACAGCACCATCCATCCTTCTGCCAGGGCAGGCGTGATGGTGACACTGAATTTTGAAGTTGCTTTTACATTCGTCAGGGTATTGGTTACCGTATACAGCACCTCCCAGGACAGCTCGCGCTGCGTCAGGTCTACGTCGAGGGCAATGGAATCGGACAGGGTATGTCGCTCCACAATATCTCTGCTGAGTTGCGCCGTATACATTTCCCAGCTGAATTTAAGTTCCGGAAACTGCGGCTTGGCTAAGTTGACGACCTCGCCTTTATAGATGACTTTTGGACTGATGTTTAGTTTTTCAAATCGCAAACGGGAATAAGATGCAGGCACATCGGCGACATCTATGGTCACTATATCCAGCTTTTTATAGTCGTAATTTCCTTTGTCCTTCGAGCAAGAAGATAGCAGGGCTATTCCGGTCAGGAGGATCAAAAAGTTTAAAATGTTCTTACCATTCATAATTTTGAGTTTATGGGAATGTAATACTTTCTTGATTTTCGGTTACCAGTGGTGCGGTAGGATGCGCTGCGTTATAGGCAGCCAGTTCCAACTTGCAACGGGACTGCCAGTACTGAGCCTGAGTATAAAAAACTTCATCAGGAGGTACAGGTGTACCGTTTGACCTCACCCTAAAAGTTGGCGTCCTGCCGATCACGGTGGTAATAAATTGAAATTTCACGTTGCTGTAAGCTCCAAAAAAGGTCGACAATCGTGTATACGGAAAAGGCTCCACATCCCAGTTAGCAGGTTTTGAAAACTCTTCTTTCAGGATGACGATTAGATTGGAGAACTCTGTAACCCCTTTTTTGAAAGTCCCGCTTTCTTCCAGGCCAAATACAATCCTGGCTTCCTTCTGCTTGAACTCGCCGGACCTTTTGATATAAATTGGAAACACACCCTGATAAGCATTGGCCTTCAGTACATATTTAGGAAATTCGTAATGTGTTCCGGATTTTACCCTCAAAGTATCTCCGCCTATGGCCTTTAACCTGAACTCCCGGTCATGATCGGCAGGGAGGCCGCTTAACCTTACACTGAATTTAATCGTATCCAGGTCATTCAGTGACTTAAATGCATAATTGTAAACCAGGCTATCCTGTTTTTGGGCATTTGCACCCAACCAGATGTTCAAATTACTCACTGCTGTATCGTACCTAAGCTGGCTGGACTTCTCGCAGCTGCTCAACAAAAACAAGAAGCAGGCTACATAAATTAATTTGTATTTCATATCTAATCCTCCTATCTATTATCCACCCTTCCAGGGGCATTGTTAAACTCACTTACCGGAATCGGCAACTTATATCCTTTTAGTGTAATGATGTCGTAAGTAGCTGCCCTCGGGATCCTGGCCGAATTCTTACGCTTATGGTAAAAAAACAATTGACCTTCGCCGATCATTTCCTTTCTGAATTCCTGTAGCAAAACAGCATCTACGTTACTGACATCTATAGTTGTTGCAGTTAGCCCACGATGGGTACGCACTTCATTGATCATTGCAGCAGCAGCCTGTATATTCGTGTTTTTCAAAGCTTCAGCAGCAATAAAATACATCTCAGGCAGTTTGATCATCGGCATTCTCTGGCGGTAGGCCGCGAGCATATTGTCCAATTGTGCATATTTCTTCAAAAACTGGTTACCGTCGGTACTAACTGCGAACCACTCCAGGAAACGGTAATCGGCTTCATTGGTATCGTAGTATTCTTTTCTCGTTGCGTCAGAGATATAAAAAACATTACTACCACCTGTGACCGTAAAACTGTTTTCATAAATCGTAGCCAAACGCGTCACGTTCAATGCAAACAAATGCTCCGTAGAAAAGGTAAGGTCAGCTTTACGGTTAGCAGGTAGCAACCATGGAAATTTTTGTGAATCAATGACCAACTGTGCCTGCTCCAGTGCTTTTGGCAGATCCTTTTTGTACAGGTAAACCCTGGCCAGTAGTCCTCTTACCGCATAGTAATTCAGGTGCAGGTTCCTGTTCATCAGGTAACCATTGTCATTTGCGATAGTGACCACACGGCCCGTAACCAGAGGATCCCTTTTCAATAGTTCGGCAGCCTCATTCAAGTCGGCCAATGCCAGATCAATTACTTCCGTGACCGTCAGCTGTGGAGCGATCTCCTTGGACGATTTCTTGAAATAGGGAATGGCCATCTTGTTTGGATTCTCTTCATAGCTGGCGCCAAAAACCCGTAACAGATCGAAATGTAAAAAGGCACGCAGTGCGAGCGACTCTCCTTTGATGACTTCGTAATTGTCGGGACTAAATACTGATCTCTGGGCATCGATTTCCTCCAGCAATTTATTGTTGTTGGAAATGGCAGTATACAAGCCATTCCAAATGGCATCAATCCGGTTCAATGAAGGCTGTGCACTTTGATAATTGTAGCTTTTATCGGCATCATAAGCCTGAGCCTGAAAGTCCCACTCATAACCCAATACGCCCATTAACCCAAAAGTCATTTCACGGCCATAGAGCGCCTCATAAGTAAGGGAAGCGTATACCCCTGCCAAAGCTTCTTTAAAACCGGTTTCAGTAGAAAAAAGGTCATTGTCCCTTACCTGCGACTTAGGGTCTACGTCTAACCATTTATTGCACGAAAGCAAGCTGAAGGACAGCAGGGCAATCGTGAATCTCAAGTATAATTTCTTTGTATTCATATCTTCTATATCTATCCTAAATGTTAAAATGTAGCCTGTAATGAACATGAATAAGTTCTTGCAAAAGGGAAATCCAATCCGCGCTCAGCCCTTACGGAAGAGACTCTGGCGATTTCATTGGTAAACAAGGTCAGCCTCAGGCGCTGCATCCCTACCTGGTTCAGGAATTTTGTGTTGCGAAAATCATAAGATGCATTGAGTGAGCCCAGTTGCAACTCATGGAAATCCTGTACAAAACGGGAACTTGGATTGGTGCGTGAAGGTTTCTCTGTAATCCTTTTGAAGAAAACGTCATCTCCTGGATTTTTCCAGGTATCGGTAAATACCCTTCTGTCTACATTAAACTGAACGTCCACGTTCTCTACCCGGTCTACCAGCGTTTGGTTGTAATATTGTCCACCTATGCGGTAGGTAACGCCACAATTTAGGCCCCAGCCCTTGTATTGAGCATTGAAACCAAAGCTACCCCTCAACTTAGGGTTGGTATCGCCAAAGGCGACCTGATCGTTGGCGTTCCAGACATAAGTAAGCTCGCCATTCAATTTTCTAAAGATCTCTGTACCCGTAATCGGATCTATTCCCATAGAAGGCACTGCCCATAAGGCTGTGGTAGATTTTCCCTCCTGAAACCTGGTGAAGGGCTTGGTAGATGTGCCACGCTCTGCTTCCAGTTCGTTGTTCAGGTTATTGAGTGAATTGGAAATCTTTACCAATTTATTCCGGTTCATTCCCACATTCACGAAGATGTTCAGAAAGCTGTTCGTTGCTTTATCATTGAATGCACGCACGCTCATCACCGCATCTATCCCCGTATTTCTTACCTGCCCCAAATTTTCTTTGATGGTACTGAACCCTACAGAACCGGGCAAGGAAAGGTCGGTCAACAGGTTATTGGTATTGGAAATATAATAGTCCAATCTTAAGTTGACCCTTCCGAAGGCCTGTGCATCTACACCGAAGTTATAGTCCTGTGTCTGTTGCCATTTGAGCTCATCATTGGCCAGGCCCATCAGCTTAGCGCCAACAATGTTGTCGTAATAAACATCAGTAAAGTAGTTGTAAGTAGCCATGGCCTGGTATGGATTGAAATTCTGACTCCCTGTATATCCGGTAGAAGCCCTCAATTTCAACTGAGTCAACCAATCCTGCTCAGACATAAATGCTTCGCGGTGGATGTTCCATCCAATACCTAAAGACCAGAAATTGCCCCAACGGTTATTTGCGCCGAAAACACTGGAGCCCTGTCTACGGAAGTTCGCATCCAGGAGATAACGTTCGTCGAAGGAATAATTCAGTGCAGCCAGAAGTCCGGTTTCACGAGTTAAAGCATCAGAGCCTGATGGTCTGCCATCCTGTAAATACTGACGGGCAAAATTGATGTTGTCTACCCGATCATTTAAAAAACCTTCTGCAGTCATGCCATGAGCTTCACGCTTGGTTTCGTATAAATTCCATCCCGCATTCAGGAAAAACAAGTGCTTACCTAAAGTCTTTGAATAGTTGAAGGTCAGGTCGGTTTTTATCGATCCATCTCTGCCGTCTGTAATGCTGTATTGTCCACGCCTGAAAAAATCTGCTTCTGCATACTCTGCAAAACGCGTGTGATTCGCCGGATAAAAATCTTCTCTGGTATCTAATTTCTGCGTATAGCCCAAGCGCCCGATTATTTTCAAAGCAGGGTTCAGCGACCACTCGGTCTGAAAGTTATTGGTGATGTCAGTATACTTAGAAAAATTCTTGGTACCTAGATTCGCATTGTAGAGTGGATTAAAATAATTGATCGTAGGGGTACCAATGGGAGTAAACTGACCCAGCTGCTTCTTTAGGTTTCCATTGTCGTCATAAGGCGCCCAGTAGGGATTCAGCCGGGAGTAGGCAGAAAATGCACCGTAAGGAGAATCGTAACCATTATTCCCGGTGACCATCAGGTTGTTCCTAAACAGGAAATTGCTGAGGCGGTAAGAAAGGAATAAATTGCCGGATATGGTACGACGCCCCGATTCCTTCATCACCCCTGCGATGTCATTATAGGTGAAATCAGCCCCATAGCGCAGGTACTGGTCACCGCCCTCCAACGAAAGCGTATGTTTCTGTCCTGTCGCATTGCGTACCGGCTGGGCTAACCAATCGGTGTTTACACCTCTGGCCACTTCCGCATAATTGGCATTATACTGTTCTTTCAATAATTGATCGCTGTACATATAGAAAGCGTTGTACCTTCCGGCATCCAATTCTACCTGCAGTTTCTCTGCGGCATTGGCTAAGCTGTAGCTGGAAAGGTCGGGCGTGGTGACATTGAAATCTCCTGTATAACTCAACCTGAGTTTACCCATTTCAGGGCGTTTAGTTTCTACCACGACTACACCGTTGGCTGCACGCGATCCATAAATGGCCTTTGCCGCTGCATCTTTCAGAATAGTCACCGAAGCTACCCGGTTGATATCCAAGTCATAGATCTTCTGTAGACTCGACTCGAATCCATCAAGGATAAATAAGGGCATATTCGGACTGCCGGAATATTCACCCCTTACGTCCGGGAGACTATTGGCTCCACGAATTTGCAGATCAGGTAATGCGTTGGGGTTGGAACCCACCTGCAAATTTTCTACCTGTGTAAAACTGGGATCAAGCATTTTTAGGCTCTGAAAGATATTTTGATTACCTACTGACCTCAGTTGTTCCTGTGTAAAGGTGGAGGCTGCACCGGTGAAACTCTCCGCCTTACGTGTAAAAACCCCGGTTACAACCACTGATTCCAGTTCTTTATTTTCTTTTTCCAGCGTTACATTCAATTCTGATGAGGATCCGATTTTGACTTCTTTGGTCGCGAATCCGATATAACTAAATACCAGGTACTCCCCGCCTTCAGCCGGCAAAATACTGAACTCTCCTTTTTCATTGGTTTGAACAGGCACTACGGACTGATTTTTCACCCGGACATTGACACCCGATAGGGGTTTGTCCTCGGCATCCAATACAATACCCCTTAGGCGTCCGGTAGGTACCGCTGTACCTATTCCGGTCATGGCTACAGATTTAGGAGCCGTGCTCCTGACTTCAATCTGAGCCATTTTTCGTCGAACTATGATCTTATTGTCTTTCAGGATATAGTCGAGGTTGGTTTTGCTCAGCATCTTATCCAGTACCTGTTTTACGGTCATTCCTTTTCCGCTCAGGCTCACTTTATAGTCAGCGACCATTTCTTCACTGAACACAAAATTGAGGTTGCTCTTCTTTTGGATCAGGTCCAGGGCCTGCTTCATGGGAATGTTTTTGAAGTCGACATCGATCTTCGTTTGGTTAAGCGACTGCGCTGTTGCGAACTGCATGATAAAAACTAGCAGTGTGGTGGTCGCAAGGCAGGCGGTATTCATTGGGCGCAGACCGCGCCAAATTCTGACCAGCAGTAAAATGCGGGCATATTTTTTCATACCTTTGGTTGTGGTTTTTTGATGAATGTTTAGATTTAAAAGACACGTGATGGCCATCAGTCAGTGATTGGCATTACATACTGAGGCATCTGAAACCGGAATATTTCATATTTCGGTTTCTTTTTTTCAAGGAGTACTAATTGGTCATAGGCTTTTGAGTTTAGTTTGGTTTGGTTCTTTTTTAATTGGTTATTGTGATTACTGCACCTTTGACTTTATAAGAAAGCCCCCTGGTCATGGTCAGTGCATCAAGTATATCATTCAGGCTATCCGAAGGTTCAAATCTGGCGCTGAAACGGTAATCTTCCATTTTTTGCTCCTGAAACCGGATGCTAACCTGGTACTTGTTCTCTAATATTGTGGCTACTGCTTTGAATGATTCGTCGTTGAAGGACAGTCTGCCCTGCATCCATAACGTTACTTCTTCTGCCGACAGCTTTTTGATTTTCGATTTTCCGGTAGCTTTGTCATAAGCCAATTGTTCATTGGGCAATAACATGCTGTTGTTTACCGCGACCTTACCCCTGGTAACGGTCACACTGATCTTTTCCAGCCAGGAGTAGGACCTGATGTTGAAAGCCGTTCCCAATACATTGGTCAGAGTTTTCCCTGCTTTCACCTGGAACGGTTTTTTATCGTCATGATGGATGTCAAAATAAGCCTCTCCCTCCAACAGTACCACTTCTCTTTTGTCGTGGCTAAAGCGGTCGGGGTAACTTAGCCTACTCCCACCGTTGAGCCAGACAACTGAACCATCACTCAATCTTAGTTTCTTGATTTCATGACCATTGGTCTTCATCACCACTAAGGTCGCAGGATCTATCACATCCAGGATATTTTCCCGGTAATGAAAACCTAACCAACCAGTTCCCAGCACCAGGGCGACGGAAGCTGCAATGCCCCAGTTTCGCCTTTGGTACCTATTTCTCCCTGCAGCAGGCATAGAAGCCATCACCCGGCTCAGAATCTGATCCCGCAGCTCAGACTGCACACCCATTCGTGCTTCGTCCCATTCGTGTGGATTCTGCTTAAAATCCGCTATCGCATTTTCAATACGTGCTGTATCAGCCTCGTTGTGCTGCTTTTTGCGGATCAGGTTTTTAAAATAGGATACCATTATGCTGTGCTTTTTACTAAAGACACATCAAACTGAGGTATCACCCAAAGAAAAAGTAAATAAAATAAAAAAGCAGAAAGTCGCTCATCATTAATCGGATCTTTTTGAGTCCGATATTGATCTGATTTTCTACCGTTTTAGGACTCAGATTGAGCCTTGAAGCAATTTCCTTATTGGAAAGGTGCTCTTTCCTGCTCAGGGTCAGGATCTCCCTGCATTTTTCGGGCAGGCTGTGCATACCCTGCTCAAACAAAAGATTCAGTTCCTTGACCATCAACTGGTCGTCGGTCTCCTCTTTTGCGGTCAGTGTCACGGCATCCTCTCCTGAAATTTCTATCTGTTTTTTTTGAGAACGGATCTTATTCAGGGCTTTGTGTTTGATGGCGATATAAAGGTAATCCCGCAGGGAGCGGATTTCCAACTTTTCACGGGAATTCCATAAATACAGAAATACATCATGGATCAGGTCTTCGCAGGTTTCACGGTGTGGAAAGAGGTGAAAGGCACAGGCGTACAACTCTGCCCAGTACCGGTCATACAGCGCCACAAAAGCCTGCTGGTCTTCCTGCTTCAGCAAGGAGATCAACTCATTATCTGATAATTCCGATAAATTTCTAGCTACCCTCATTTTAACGCCTCATGTACCTCCAGGCCCTATTTTTCCTGTATTGGGCAAGGCACAATTGTTCTATTATTGTTTGCCCGTAAAGATCAAGACTTTACGAGCGTAAAATAGGAATTATTTTAAAACATCCCAAAGCAAATCACGTAGTTTAATTACCGCTTTTTAGCTAGTTTTGCAGTGATGAACAAGATTACCCTGACCGCCGACGGTTCCAATACGCTGTATAATGAAAATATAGGTGAACACTACCATTCCAAACATGGGGCGGTACAGGAAAGCAAGCATGTTTTTATTGCGGCCGGACTGGAGCATGCGATCAGCAGCTTTCCCGGACAGCAGATCAGCATTCTCGAAGTCGGCTTCGGCACTGGTCTCAATTTTCTGATGACTGCAGCCTATGCGGACTTGAGCGGGGTATCCATCGAATATACATCATTGGAAGCTTTTCCACTGAGAAGTGAGGAACTGGAATCGACAGGTTATGACCAGTATGTATCCGGAGCCATCTGGAAGGGAATGCTCAATAATTATGGGAAAGCCATGCAGCAGTTGACGGCTGTCCTTCCGGAACAAAAACTCCGCATAGTCCACACTTACCTGCAGCGTTATGAAACAGCCCAGCTTTTTGATCTGCTGTATTATGATGCTTTCTCGGTACAGCACCAATCAGAAATGTGGAGCGACGAAATCATCGCCCATGCTTGTACCTTTCTTAAACCCGGTGGTATTTTCGTAACCTATGCCATAACAGGTAAGCTGAAGCGTGCGCTGAAGGCAGTAGGCTTTACGATAGAAAAGCTTCCCGGAGCACCCGGGAAGCGAGAAATGCTGAGAGCGACGAAGTCCCAAATTTAAAACTTGCAACCTATACCTACACCGATCAACCATGGCTTGATCTTCAGGTCTGCGGGGATATTCATAATAATGTATTTAATTTAAGACAAATCTATCGTGATCTGACCTCTTAAATAATGCCCTGAAGCAAGCTTTGAACTGATCTAGCGCAATTTTTCAAAAGCCATTTTTAGGGGATTGTCATAAAAGCGTTGAAGCATTACTTTTTCCAGCAAAAACAACCTTCTTCTCTTAGTTTTGTTAACACCTAAAAAGAAACACATGGAAAAACGCAAATTAGGCCAGACGGACTTACAGGTCTATCCCATTACCTTCGGGGGGAATGTATTTGGCTGGACCATAGATCAGCAGCAATCTTTCAAAATACTCGACGGCTTCCTGGAAGCAGGCTTCAATTTCATCGATACGGCAGACTCGTATTCACACTGGATAGCCGAAAATAAAGGCGGCGAATCTGAGACGATCATCGGCAACTGGATGCAGGACCGGGGAGTACGTGATCAGGTCATCATCTCTACAAAAGTCGGCTCTGTAGTAAAAACCGATAGAAAATCACTGGCACCGCAATACATTACGCAATGTGTAGAAGATTCCCTGAGGCGCTTAAAGACAGATTATATCGACCTCTACCAATCTCATTTCGATGACCTGAGCACACCGATAACAGATACCCTGGAAACCTACGACAAACTGATCAAAGCGGGAAAAGTACGCTGGATCGGGGCCTCTAACTTCAGCGGAGAAAGGCTCCTGGAGTCGCTGGAACTGGCAGAAAAAAACGGACTGGCAAAGTACAGAACCTTCCAGCCCGAATACAACCTCTACAAGCGTGAACAATACGAGAAAGAATATGAGCCGATCGTGCTCGACCATCAGCTAGGTGTACTCAATTATTACGCACTGGCCAGTGGCTTCCTGACAGGCAAATACCGTTCTGAAGCTGACCTGGGCAAGAGTAAACGTGGAGGCGGCATGAAAGCCTTCTTCAACGACCGCGGTTTCAGGATCCTGAAAGCCCTGGATGAGGTAGCAGAGCAGTACAATGCAAACCCGGCAAGTATTGCCCTGGCCTGGCTCATCGCAAGACCTTCTGTGACGGCACCGATTGCTAGCGTAACCAGCCTGGACCAACTCGACGACCTCATTAAAGCCGCCAGTATAAAGCTCAATACGGAAGACATTGCCATTCTGGACGAGGCCAGCAACTGGAAATAAATAATTATTGGCAGGGCATTTGTTTAAACGCTATCTTCAAAGCTAAATAAACTGGCCCTGCCCATGAGAAACCTTTCCCTACCCTTTTACACCAAACTCGCGATGGTGCTGTTTTCGATCATCTGTATCGGTTACCTCGCCATCCTGGGGCAGACCATACTCGCACCTTTGCTTACTTCCTTTCTGCTGGCTTTATTATTGTTGCCCCTGGCCAATTACATGGAACGCAAATGGCGTTTCAAAAGGAGCATTGCAGCCATCATTTCGGTGGTGCTGATGATCGCCTTCATCACGCTGATCATCTATTTCCTGGCCAATCAGCTGGGCGACCTTTGGGAAGACTGGCCTTTACTTAAAAAGCAAGCCGAGACTTCTTTCCATGATGTACAAAACTGGATCTCAGGCACCTTCCATGTCAATGCCCATAAACAGATCGACTACCTGAGGGACAGCGCACAGGCAGCATTGGCCACCAGTGCTACGGTACTGGGAGCCACATTGCTCACGGTATCCTCTACCATGCTATTTCTTTCTTTTCTCTTGCTCTTTACTTTTTTCATCCTCAATTACAGGCAGGTACTCTTTACTTTTCTAACTGCAGTTTTCGAGGAAAAGCATGCAGATAAGGTGACAGATATTGTGAAACAGATTCAGTACATCATCAAAAAATACATCACCGGGCTATTTATCCAAATGGTGATCGTCACCCTGCTGATGATGCTGGTCCTCTGGATCCTTAATGTAAAATACGCCGTATTACTCGGTCTGATCGCCGGTATCTTCAACATCATTCCCTATATCGGCATCTTTACCGCTTTGCTGATCAGTGTGATCATCACTTTTGCCACGGCCGGTGCAGCGAAAATGCTGCTGGTGGTCATCGCTTTTGTGGCCATCCATGCGGTAGACGGCAATGTACTTCTGCCACTGGTAGTGGGTTCAAAAGTCAAGATCAATGCATTATTTGCCTTCATTGGTATTGTGATCGGTGAAATGATCTGGGGCATCTCCGGCATGTTCCTCTGCATTCCTTACCTGGCCATGCTCAAAATCATTTTTGACCGGGTAGATGCACTCAAGCCCTGGGGTATACTTCTGGGTGGCGAAGAAAAACCGAAGAAGAAGCGGAAGATCTACCGCATTACAAAAAACATCAAGCTCGAAGAGCAGGAATAGTTTCCTGAAACGACCAATGATCCTTATATTTAGCTTTTCATAGACGACAACCAAATACATTAATAACCAGCACAGTATGCCCAATAATACCGCCCCAGAAACTGCCATCAATCCCGCCACCGCCTTTCTCAGACTCCTTACCGTACTGGACACCCTCCGCACCCAATGCCCATGGGATAAAAAGCAAACCATGGAAAGCCTGCGCCACCTGACTATTGAAGAGACCTATGAACTTTCAGATGCGATAATGGAAGGTGATATGGAAGAGATCAAAAAGGAACTTGGGGATGTCATGATGCACCTGGTGTTCTATGCACGGATTGCCTCAGAAACAGACCTGTTCAACATTGTAGATGTACTGAACAGTGTATGCGACAAGCTGATCAGCAGGCACCCGCACATTTATGGAGATGTGGTGGTTCATGATGAACAGGATGTGAAGCGCAACTGGGAGCAATTGAAACTGAAAGAAGGGAATAAATCGGTGCTGGCAGGTGTACCTGCAGGCCTGCCCTCCCTGGTCAAAGCCAGCCGCATTCAGGAAAAAGCGCGTGGAGTGGGCTTCGACTGGGAAAAAAAAGAACAGGTGTGGGAAAAAGTAGAGGAAGAGCTACAGGAGTTTAAAGACGAATTTAATGCAGCCGAGACAACAGACATAGATATCGAAAAAGCGGAAGCTGAATTTGGTGATCTGCTCTTTTCGCTGATCAACTATGCCCGCTTCATCAACATCAATCCGGAAAATGCACTTGAAAAGACCAATAAAAAATTCATTAAGCGTTTTCAATACCTGGAAAGCAAGGCCAAAGAAAATGGGAAAGCTTTACAGGACATGAGCCTGGCAGAAATGGATGTGTACTGGAACGAAGCCAAGCGCCTCTAAAAGCAGGCGCCTAGCCGTGCTTTTTCTTCATCGTCATTTTTGCCTTTTGACCAATGCCATAGTTGTAGTTCTTGGCATTGCTTTCCTTTTTATCATGATAAGCACCACCACCCTGAGGAAGCTCGTTGCTTTCTTTAACAGTCTTGATTTTGGCTGCTTTGGCAATTTTATCGACCACTAAATCTTCCGGCAACTCCATCACCGGGATTTTGAACCCAAGTGATTGCTCTATCTTGCGCAACTCTACCAGCTCCATATCCGTAGCAAAAGTAATGGCTACTACTTCTCCTTCGTCTGATTTGACTACCCTGCTCAGGAACAGTTCTTTTTTCTCAGGTACTTCAAAATGGAAAATAAAAGGAATCTCCGAGAGGTCGATCTGCTCATTGCCTTCGTTGGCCACAATCAGGATCCTGGACTCAGGACTTGCTTTAAAATCATCGATATGATCGAATCCCTCTTCATCAAAAAACAGCGGATTCAGCACCAACACTTCAGCAGGCTTAGCAGAAAACAGGCTTTTAGCAAGTTTTTGCGCTGTCAGGCGTGTATTTACAAAGACCACCACTTTATCGAAAACCTCATCATCCCTCATCAGGAGGTTCAGGAGGTTGGTCTTGGTTTTGAAATTTGGCACCTGGTAGAGCAGAAGTTCATGCGTGATGGCCTGTTCTTCACCCAGTTCTTCTACTTCCAGGGTAGTGGGAAAGTTCATGAACTGATCGATCATATGGTTCAGCTTGTCGTGTACCACAGAGGTAAAGATCAGGTGCTGCACCTTACCGGCGCTCCGGGCCAGTTCGCATACCGGCAATTGCATACCCTGCTTCACGATCACTTCTGCATCGTCCACGATCAGGATCTGCAAACGGTTCAGGTTAAGGCCGAGCTTCAGGTAAACTGCACGGGCGCGCGGAGGTGTGGCTACTACGATATCAATACCGTCAAGCAGCTCCTGGATCACCTCATCCATTCCGCCGGTTCCATAGAGGCCAATGATCCGCAGGTTCCTGTTTTTGCTCAGCAACCTGAATTCTTCGATCACAGCTTCCACACGTTCGGCATCAGGCACCAGGATCAGCACCTTTGGCGCCTCATCTGTACTGTATTTCAGTTTCATTAAAACCCCAAGTACATAGGTAGTGGTTTTTCCGGAACCTTCCGGCCCCACCGCAATGATGTCTTGTCCACCTATAATCCTTGACATACATTTGGCCTGGATCTCCTTTGCGGAGATGTATCCGGCATCATTCATTGCAGACACCAATGACTTGCTGAGTTTCAATTTATCTAACGACACTTTTCTTCTATTAATGGATAATGTGACAAAGTTACTGAAATTATATTTCATGTGCCTTGTAGCGAAATCCTTTTACAATGCGTAATGGTTAAAAAGATGTTAAAACCGGACCAGCAAATACATGCCCCTAACGCCTGATGCCACTGACGCCGAACTGATTGCTCATTGCAAACAAGGCAGGCTCAAATACCAGGAATTGTTGTATAAGCGATTTTATGCTTATGCAATGGGGATAGGTATGCGCTATTTTGTCAACAGGGAAGATGCGCTTGAAGTGGTAAATGATGCTTTTATAAAAGTTTTCAGGTCCATGCATTTATTTAATGAAACTGCAGAATTCAAACCCTGGTTCAGGAAGATCCTGGTGAATTGTGCCCTGGACCATAAAAGAAAAAATTTAAAATACGCTCAATATGAGGAAATCCCGGAAAGCCGGCAGCAATACATTTATCCTTCAGCATTGGAAAAACTCTCTGCTGCAGATATCCTAAACATGATGAAAGGGCTGCCGGAAATGCAACATGTCATTTTTAACCTGTATGAGATCGACGGATATGCCCACAAAGAGATCGCGGAAATGTTGGGTATTCCGGAAAGTTCGTCCAGGACTTACCTGAGCCGGGCCAAAGCGGCCCTTCAGCTATTAGTAAACCAAGAAATTGAAAAGATATGAATCGGTCAGAAGATCAACTCAGCGCTCATATTCGTTCCGTTTTCGAAGAACTGGACCATGAGGGTGCAGACCAGGGCTGGCAGGAACTGCGGAAGAAATTTCCGGAAAAGCAGGATCGCAAAATTGCATACCTATGGTTTTCGGGTATTGCTGCAAGTCTATTGATGCTGGCCCTGCTCTTATTCCAGCACGGTGAAACCAATCAAAAACCTGCACATAAGGTAGTGGTCAGGCCCCATGTACCTTTGCAAAACAAAATGCCAACGCAGGGTCGACTGCCGGAAGCAAACGTACTTGCAGCAGCCAGGGAAGCAGCGGGTATTACTAAGAAGAGAACTTCTGGCGCAAACCCGGAAATCAATACCGCAGCACGTGTAGATAGTATTGTTGTGCCAGTGAAATCACCATCAGACAATCTGAACCCCATCGCCATTCATACAGACTTCAGGCAACAAAAAGCCGATAGCCTGAAAAAGAAGACCTCTCTACAGGATTTTCTGGAACAGGAGAGCAAACTGGCTTTGAAAGCTGAATCTTCAACAAATAAAAAGGAAGGGCTGCATACGAGTTTCGACATTTTTACGGCAACAGTGTTTAATTATTATGCAAATAACCCGGTAAAAGTAAATATGGGTGGTGGCATCAATGCCAACCTGAGGCTCAATCCGCAATTTGCGATCAGCATAGGTGCAGGGATCGCCGAAACCAGCATCTCCTACTCCAATACCAAACCCAGTGCAGTCAAAGAACAGATTCTCCTGCCAGGGGAGAACGGCTATGGTCAGGCCAAAATCCCTGAAATCAGCGCCAGTTTGCTCAGTATAGATGTTCCCATTGCCTTGAAATTTTATCCTGGCAGGAAGAAGAACTACTATTTTTCAGGAGGTATTAACTCCAGTACCTATCTCAATCAGAAATATCAGGCCACCTACACCTATGTACCGATTAATGGAGACGGGCGTCCCTTAACCAATACCAAGTCTGAAGAACTCAGGTTTCAGGGCTTTGATTTTGCGCACAGTGCTATCCTGGCAGTGGGCATTAGCAGGCCGATCGGGAAAAGCAACCACATTATTTTCGAGCCGTTTTTCAGGCCTTCCCTCCGCGATTTGGGGAAAAACAATCTGAAGATCAATACTGCCGGACTGACCGTAAGACTCAACTTAAGCAGTCCAAAATAGGTGCGAGTGGGGTGCTTTAAAACGCAACATACCTATTACAAAAGAGTCATCTCAACGTAATAGATTAAAATCTAACTACTTAATCAAATTATATTACGTATACTTGTATAAGGGAAATCACAAAAACTTAAACAATATTTTCATCTGGATATACTAATACCTAAACATTAGCGTAATTAAATACATAGCGTAAAAATCACCCTCTATGAGAAAATACATTTTAGGAATTACACTCGCAGCAACACTAAGCCTTGCAACCACCATTATCAGCTGGACCTCTTCTACACAAAAAAGCGGACAACCCGCGTTAAGTGCGTCTACAGATTCCTTGTTCAGCAATTACCTGAAAGGAATTTATGACAGTGCAAACCTTGCAGCTACCGGCTTGAACATGGTTGTTTTTGAGAAGGCTGTGACTGGCTTTTACAACCTCAGGAACTCTGGAAAAATCTCTTCGGAGAAATCGATCCTGACCATTGCGGATTTTGATTTGAGCAGTACAAAAAAACGCATGTGGATTGTAGACCTGGACAAGAAAGCGCTTTTACTCAATACCTGGGTAGCACATGGTCAAAATACCGGTGCCGATAAGGCAGTCAAGTTCTCCAACTCCAACAATTCTTTTCAAAGCAGTATTGGTTTTTACGTAACTGCCGAAGTCTATAATGGTCAGCATGGCCGTTCTTTGCGACTGGATGGCATGGATGAAGGTTTCAATAACAATGCACGCATGCGTTCTATCGTGGTGCATGGTGCCGATTATGTCAGTCAGGGTACGATCAATGCCCTTGGTAGATTGGGACGCAGTCAGGGTTGTCCTGCAGTGGCTCCTGAACTGGCCAATAAAGTGATCAATACGATTGAAGGTAAAACGGTCCTGTTTATCAATTCGAGTGAACAAAAATACACTTCGAAATACCTGGATGAACATACTGCAGCCATGATGGCCAATCAGCAACATCAGCAGGTAGAAGATCAGACTTTAGATACAGCTTTGAGTATCTAATACACATGTCGATTAAAAGATACAGATGGGGGCCTTAAGCCCCCATTTTTTGTAAATAAGAATATAAGACGACATCCTGTCCGTAAATGTCTTTCCTGAACTGTAGCGTTCCATTGGCATCGGCCCAGGTCGTAAAATAAGTCAGGTACACAGGCACCTGTTTGGGCAATGCGAGGTCTTTGGCCTGTTGATTATCGGTAAGGGCCATTTGTTTTTTGATGATCTCGAATTTGTCGCCCTCACCAAAAAGTGCACGTGCCAGTTCCAGGGGCTGCTCCACACGCACACAGCCATGGCTTACAGCACGCATTGACTGGTTGAAAGCGGCTTTAGCAGGTGTGTCGTGGAGGTAGACTGAGCTTTGATTGTTGAAGAGGAATTTGATCTTTCCCAGGGAATTGTCATCGCCAGGCCTTTGCTTGAAGCTATAGCTACCTGCATCTGCTGCAGACCAGTCGATCAGTTCCGGATCCTCAACAATTTTGCCATTCTGATACACATCAATATTGTTGTTGGCCAGGTAATAGCGGTCTGCTGCCGCATATTTAGAAATTTCCTTTTTCGCAATGCTTTCCGGGATGTTCCATACCGGATTTACCTGTACACTGTGGATCATACTGCCCAGTTGCGGTGTTTCCCTGGAAAAAGGGCGGTCTTTCTTCAGATCGTTCTCATCGTACTCTTTGAGTTCATTTACGTTCACTTCCCTGCCCTCGCCCACACAAACTTTCATGTGCAAGGTAGATTTACCTTTTTCCAGTACGTCCAGACTAAAATCAGGGATATTGACCAGCACGACTTTATCCGCATCCTTACGGTTTTTCCAGCGCAGGCGTTCGAGATTCACCTGCAATACCCTTGCAGTCTGTTCTTTCGTCATTCCAGGCGCAGTCAAGCCTTCGGCCAATGCTTTTTGCAGTGCCAGGTAGGAAGCACCTTTAGGCTGTATGCTATCCAAATATGTTTTAAGATCCCCAACGGCCAAAACAGCATTCATGGTGTTACTGTCGGGCCTTTTGGTTTCCGTATAGTATTGTGCATAGATCTTTCTCGGACTGATCACTCCAAACTGCAGCGCATTGCTGTAATTAATGAGTGAATTGGCACTTTTCAGTTCCAATAAAGCCATTGCCTGATACGCTTCCTCTACTGTTTTTATCGCCTTCTTATCGTAGATCTGCCCCAGCAATTGGCTGATTTCAGCTGCCTGGAAGAATTTAGGATCAAGGCCATGTGCAGCAGACTGACTGAGGTATTGAGCAAAAGTTTTCATTTCCTCCTTCGGCAGATGTTTAAGCAGCAGTACCGGTTCATATCCGTTCTGCTCATAGAAGGATGTAATGAGTTTAGGGTTTCTCAAATTACTCCGCTGATCTGCCAGCACCTGTTTGAACACCCCGGCGAAAGCCTCATTTTCCACTTTCTTAAAAACACTATTGCGGGTCTCCTGAAACAGTTCCTTACCTATTTCCGACCGACTTTTCTTACAGGCCTGCAGCGCGAGCAGTACCAACACGAACCATATTTTTGAAATCCTCATGTAAGCCTAATCCCTTTCAGATACATTTTGTTTAGAAAAGCGCAAAAAACTTTTAAATTTGGGTTCTACCATTCCTAAGAAAAACAATGAAAAGAAACACTCTTCTCCCGGCATTACTATGCCTGCTGTGCTTCAGTACGGCCCAAGCTCAATTCGGAAAACTCAAAGATGCCCTGAATACCGGCGCCGCTTCGCTGCTCAACAACAAGCAAGTGAAACTATTGCAAAACCAGCCGATCACGACGAATTTCGACGATTGCAACAAAAGCGAGATCCTGCCCCCCGAATTTGGTGCCGACTCTATCAAGAAAAAACTCTGTGACCTGAAACCGCTTTACTCCAGCACAGAAGGCTTTAGCCTGAAGCCGGGTTTTTATACAGGGACCTTCAAAAGTTTTTGTCTGCAGGCCGGAACTTCTGGTCCCGATAAAGGTAACGGCTATCTTTATGCCCCTTTAGCAGGACCAAAAGAAAAGATTGCAAGGACACTCATTGCCAACTGGGAACAGCACCCGGAAATTGAACAGCGCAAGGTGCAGCTCCTCCTCTGGGCAATTGTAGCCAAGACGAATTTCAGCAAATTGTCGCCGGACCTGCAACTGACTGCAGCTACCCTGCTCAATAAAAACGACCTCTCTTCCCTCGGCAGTACGATGGTCGATTACTTATCAGGCGAGGCAATGAGCAAATTGACAGCTAACCTGCCCGAACCCGCTAAAACCATCATAGAAATAGAAAATAAAATCCGCGGCCTGATGTACCAGGCCAATGCCTCTTATGACCAGATAGAAAGCCTGGCCATGCTTGGAGGAATTGCGCCGGCAGATCCGAATTTCCCTGGTGGGGTATGGGGCTTACATCCGGACGGCTATTACATTAAGTACCTGCCCCACTCCTATACACGTACGGAAGTGGTCATCTATGTTCCTCAAAAAGCGGGAGCCATAAAATACCTGCCGGTGGGCGATGTTGCTGTCCCTGCAAGCCGGGGCTGCCAAAGGCTGGGTCAGTCGAACTTTCTGCTCTGTACGGCCGAATAAAACGTTTTAAGTAATGTGATAGCCGGTATTTATTTAGCCTTGAAATTTATATATTTGGCTATCACACAAATTACTTAAATCCAATGACAACCAAAATCAAAACCATTCTGAGCTCGACGCTGCTGGTGGCCTTAGCGGCCATGTCCCAACACGGCCAGGCACAGGAGGCCAAAGGCAATGCACGTTATGTAAACACATTTATCGGGACTTCGGGCCTCACCGACCCAAAGATACTTGGCTATGAACTGCCAAAAGACTGGCGCGCCTGGTCGGGTCTTACCTTTCCCGGCAGTTCGCTTCCAAATGCGATGGTACAGTTGAGCCCCATGACCAAATACCAGCCTGCCGGAGCGGGATATGAATATGAGGATTCAGAAATTGTAGGATTCAGCCATACCAATAAGGGCCACTGGAACCTGGGCAATGTGCCGATCTTGCCGATGTCCAATCCGGGCAGCAAATTCGGTTCCCATTTTTCGCATAAGAATGAAAGCGCGGCACCGGGGTTTTATCAGGTTTTTTTGGACGATTACCAGGTCAACGTGAGCCTGACCTCTACACTGAGGACCGGTTTCCACAAATATGAATATAAGAACAACAAAGGCCGGCAGATCCTGTTCGACCTGTCTAAAGCCTTAAGTGGTGTAAACAGATGGAACATTGAACAAGTGGGTAAAACTGCATTAAAAGGCTTCCAGGGAGGCGAGAATGTATATTTCTATGTTTCGTTAAACACCACCATCGACAGTCTGAAGCAAAAGAATCCCGGACGGAAAGATGGTTACGCCATTGTACACCTGGCGGACGGCGGTACAGCCCCCGTGGAACTGAGAATAGGCCTTTCCTTTGTCAGCGCAGAAAATGCAAAAGAAAACCTCGAAAAAGAGTTGGGTACAAAATCCTTTGCAGACATCCGTAAGGCGGCAAACCAGACCTGGGAAAACATCCTCTCCAGCATACAGCTAAAAGGCGGAACTGAAAAACAAAAAGTGATGCTCTACTCCTGCCTGTACCGCTCCCTGCTCTGGCCTGCACTGCGCAGTGATGTAAACGGAGAATACAAGGATGCAAAAAGAAACACGGTAAAAGCAGATTTCAATTATTACACAGAACCTTCCCTATGGGATACTTACCGGAACAAGGACGTGCTGCTGGGACTCATGAGTCCGAAAGTGGCACTGGATGTCATAAAATCCATGAAGGACGTGGGCGACAAAACCGGCTCCATCCCGACCTTCTTCCATGGTGATCATGGTGCTTCTTCTATTGCAGGCGCTTACCTCAGGGGAATTGACGGTTTCGATGTAAAAGGCACTTATGAACTTTTGTTGAAAAATGCCAATGTACCCGGACGTGCACGTCCGTACCTCGAAGAATATATGGCTAAGGGCTACATCTCGGACCCGGATGTAGAAAGACCACATGTGGAGACTAAGGCCCGTGCTGGTGTTTCCAAAACACTGGAATATTCATACGACGATTATTCGGTAGCGCAGATCGCAAAAAAATTAGGCGACACGGCGAATTACCGCAAGCTCATGGCCAGGTCCGGCAATTACAAGAACATGTTTGATCCTTCGACCAGGTTCATGAGAGGCCGATTGGAAAATGGGGACTGGGTAAAGAATTTCAATCCGCAATACCCGTATTACGAGTACATGTACCGTGAAGCCAATGCATGGCAGGTATCCTTCTTTGCTCCGCACGATATGCCGGGTCTCATTAAATTGTATGGTGGTGCCGATAAATTTGAAGCGAAACTAGACTCTTTGTTTACCCTTCCCTGGAACCCAAGGTACATTGCCCGTAACGTGGAGACCATGATCGGTCAATACTGCCATGGCAACCAGCCGGATCATGAAGCCCCTTTTGCCTACACGCTGATCGGCAAGCCGGAGAAAACGCAAAAAGTGCTGGACAATATCCTGAACAACCTATACGGAATGAAAGATGGCATCACGCTGTCTGGAATGGATGATGCCGGCGAAATGTCGGCCTGGTATGTTTTCAGTGCCCTTGGCCTCTATACTTTTTCCGCAACCGATCCGGAATATCTGGTGACCGCTCCATTATTTGACGAAGTAAAATGGAAAACCAGTACTGGTAAGGTACTGACCATCAAGAAGCCTGGCCAGGGTAGAGCCATCACAGGCATCAAGGTGAATGGAAAAACCAATAAAGGATACTTTGTACCGCATGACCTCTTTACCAATGGTGGAGAGATCAGCATAGCCACTAAATAAAATCAACCCGGATGAAGAAATTTGTATTGAACCTGTTCCTGCTTACCGGAACATTAAGTAGCCTGGCACAAGATGCAGTAGACTATCAATTGCCCCCACAGGCCATGGCCGACCTGTTGCTGGCCAAGCCTACGCCATCGGTCAGCATCGATGCAAAGGCAGAATGGATGCTCCTCAGCGGCCGCAATTCCTACGCCTCTGTGGCTAAACTTGCATTGCCTGAGTACCGGATCGCCGGGCTACGCATCAATCCAAACAACTATTCACCCAGTCGTCAGGTTTTCATCAACAGCCTGACACTAAAAAATATCAAGAGCGGAAAGACCATTATTCCAACGGGCCTGCCAACACCTTTATTTGCCGGCAATATCAGTTGGAGTCCGGATGAGAAAAAGGTTGTATTTACCCAAACCACACAGAAAGGCGTAGACCTCTACCAGATCAATATCGCCACACAGAAAGCCATAAAGCTCAATAAGCAGTCATTAAATGTGGTGCTGGGAAGTGGCATCAGTTGGTTGGGTTCCAATACACTGATCTATCGGGTAGCTACCAAACCTGCCACTGTGGCACCGGTAAAACCTTTGATGCCAAAAGGCCCCACAGTACAGCAAAATTTAGGAAAGGCAGCACCTAGTGTGACCTACCAAGACTTGATCAAATCGCCTTACGACGAACAACTGTTCGAATTTTACGCTACCTCACAATTGGTAAAAAACGTGAATGGTATAGAAAGTCCGATCGGCAAACCAGCCATTTACACCAGCGTGACCGCTTCACCGGATAAAAACTACCTGCTCATCCGCAGCATTAGAAAGCCGTTTTCTTACCTGGTGGCAGCGGGAGGTTTTCCGAATACGGTTTCGGTTACCGACCTGAACGGCAAGCTGGTTAAAGAAATCGCTCAGCTGCCCTCTGCAGAAGGCACACCTTCGGGCTACGACAATACGCAGAATGTAGCCAGGGCATTTGACTGGCGCGACGATGAACCAGCAACCCTGACCTGGGCCAAACCTTTGGACAGCGGGCTGATCAAGAAAACGATGGACTTTCATGATGCGGTGTATGCCTTATCGGCTCCCTTTACTGCTGAGCCCAGGGAGCTGTTCAAAACCCAGACCCGGTTCCGGGGAATCTCCTGGGGCGATGCCAGCCTGGCTTTGGTGCAGGAAGGACTCCGCAGTAAACAAACGGTAAAAATAAGCAGGTTCAATCCTGCTACAGGCGCCATGGAAACGCTGATTGAGCGCAACCAAACCGATGCTTACAATGATCCCGGAACGCCGGTGACGACTAAAAACAAATACGGCAGACAGGTGATCCTATTGCTGGACAATGGCAGTAAATTGCTGATGAACAATACGGTAGGCTCATCGGCAAAAGGCGACTTGCCCTTTCTGGCAAAGTTCGACCTGAATACAAAGAAAAACGAGATCATCTGGCGCAGTGCAGAAGGGGTCTATGAGCAGGTAGCCGATGTGCTGGATGCCAACAAACTTGTTTTGCTGACCCGCAGGGAATCGCAAACGGAAGTACCAAATTACTTCATTAAAAACCTGATGCTCCGGATAGCCGACCAACAGATCACTACTTTCAGTAATCCCTACCCTTCTTTAATGGGCGTAGTAAAAGAAAAGATCTCTTATAAACGTGCTGATGGTGTAGACCTGACCGGAGATCTTTACCTTCCTAAAGGCTATGACAAAAGCAAAGACGGTCCCTTACCTACATTGATCTGGGCCTATCCCAGGGAGTTCAACTCTGCTGCGGATGCTGCACAGATCAGGGGCTCCAAAGATCGTTTTACCACCATCAGCTGGGCATCGCCCATTTATTGGGTGACGCAGGGTTATGCTGTACTCGACAATGCCGAAATGCCGATTGTGGCCAGAGAAAGCAAAAAACCTAATGATACCTTCGTAGAACAATTGCAGCTCAATGCCGAAGCAGCCATCAATAAATTGTCGGAAATGGGCGTGGGCGACAAAAAACGTATGGCTGTAGGCGGACATAGTTATGGTGCTTTCATGACGGCTAACTTACTGGCGCATACCGGGCTTTTTAAAGCAGGGATCGCACGCAGCGGTGCCTATAACCGTACCCTCACACCTTTTGGCTTTCAGAATGAAGAACGTACCTATTGGGATGCACCGGAACTGTATTACCAGATGAGTCCATTCAGCTATGCGAATAAGATCAAGACCCCATTGCTCCTGATCCACGGAGATTCAGACAATAACCCTGGAACCTTCCCGATCAACAGTGAAAGGTTATTTGCCGCGATTAAGGGCTTTGGCGGAACCACCAGGTTTGTATTCCTGCCTTATGAGTCGCACAGCTATGCAGGCAAGGAAAATCTCCTGCACATGCTTTGGGAGATGAATAGCTGGCTGGACACTTACGTGAAGAAAGCGAAGTAAAATTCGCTACCACAAAAAGGGCTGCAGAATATATTCCGCAGCCTTTTTGTATAAAAATTATAAAGAAATAGCGTTTAATCCAGGTGCTGAATAGAAGTGATCTTTCCACCTTTTACCTCCAGGCCTTTAGCTGCCGTAGCATTATTGGCATCTACTTTATACACCCAGGTAGTCCCATCTGATAAGTTTACGCCAATATACCCATACCTTCCATCCTTAGGAGTGTAATTGCTGGTTGTTAATCCAACGATAGTTGAAATTTCAGGAAGACCTGTCACAGGAGTAACGGTTTTATCTGCAACATTTACTATTGCCAAACGGATACCTGCTTTGTAAGCACCCCTTGTTGCTTTAGGCTCAATGTGTGCAATAAATTTATTTCCACCGATATATAGCCAATTGGTAATCACGTTACCGTTTGAAGCCTCTTCAAAGTTCATGAAATAAGTTTGGTCAAATTCTGTGCTACCAGCCTTGATGCGTGTAATTGCAGATGGCTTAGTAGAAGTCAATACGCCACTGTTCGTCGCTACAGAACTGGAGAACGCATACACATCGCCATTATCTACTACACCAAGCCCATCTGTAAAATACCTGCCAATGAAGCTGGTTCTGGTATCTTTAATGGTTTTTTCATATTGCATGCCAGGATAAGAATATACGGCAATACCAGCATAATCAGGATAATCGGTATGGAAAGAACCGTTTTTTATGCCAAAGAAAGGAGCCCATACTTTATTTCCAACCTGCTTAATCCAGCTAAAATGTGCAATTTCACCATTACCTGTAGGCTGGATGGCATCAACTGTACCTTCAGAAGTCTGAGCAGCGGAGTTTGTATTGACAATATACCAGGTGGCCAGGGTACTTCCTGTAGCAGCAATTGTCCTCGGCAATTTTACCATCAGGATATCATTGTTGACTGGTGCAAAAGCCTGAACCGTTGCCGAAACAAAGTCATTTACCTTATTTAACTTACCATTCACAATATTATAAGTTGTCACTGCACCAGGGTTTCCCTGGCCATAAAGCATGCTAAAAAACTTGTTGTTAGAAGTCACATAATAACGGTAAGTTCCATCCTGTTCCACGCCATTTCCAATGATCGAAACTTTGCCCGTATCCAGACTGCTCGACGTGACAAGATAGTCTGCCACCCCCGTTGATGCAACTGGAGTTACGGCAATCACAAAATTGCCAGGATTTTCCGGAACTACTTCTTTATCATTTTTAGAACAAGAACTCAGGACTGCGGCAAAAGCCAATGCTGAAAGCGCTTTGGTAATTGTAGTTTTCATATCTGTTATTGTTAAGTATTTTTGATTATTGTGTTTTGTTAATGAAATATCTGAGGTTCAAGTAAAAACCTCTACCAGGTTTTTGTAAACTAAAGTTGTCGTATAATGGCTTATCGGTAATATTTCTTGCTTCAAACGAGATGTTGTATTTGCCATTTTTCATGCTGTATACAAAGTTGAAGTCATGTGCCAATTGTTCAGGAACTACGTATTTATCGCCACTGGTCGTACTGCTGCTGTTGCCATATGATGGCCAGTACAACCAGAATGAATGCACGTAAAGCAGGTTGTAAGCTATGGTCAGGTTGTTGCCCTTCGCCCCCACATTTCTCAATGACACTGATACATCGGCATTTCCAAATAAGTAAGGAATATTGGGCATTTGATCCAGATAGACGTCACTTACACTAGTGTACTTTTTTCCTGTTTGCGGGTCGGTAGCATATTTCTCCTGATTTCTCAGTAACTGGTAGGTAATTGTAGTCCCTGCACTCAACCAGTTTTTATAAGAATACCTGATGTCTGCATCACCACCCCAGGTATTTACCCCTTCTCTATTGTCAGCAACCTGCTTGGTTTGATTGTTATTTAAGCGGTTATAAATAAAGTCCGCCGAATATCGGTACACCCCATTGGCTGCAATTGAGAAATTGTGGATCTTATTGAGGTTAAAACCATAGGTAAGCCCCAAATTCATATTGTCACTGCGTTCCGGTTTCAATGCCGGGTTCGCCTCTTGATTTTCCAGATCGCCAAATATTTCATTGGCTTCCGGCATTCGGTTTGTCAATTCATAGGAACCTTTAAGTTGCAAGTTTGGCGAGAAATAATAGGCCAGCGCAAGCCCATAGCCCAGTTTATTCACCGTTGCCTCGGCATTAGCTGATTTTCCGATCACGTTATTTTGGGAGATGTATTTTCCAAACAGATTCGCACTCCATTTATCCCGTACGTCATAACTATACCCTAAACCCAATACGTTTTTATTGGTCTTTTTAGGTGGGTCATTGACATCATTGGCGGGGTTCAACAAGTTGTTGGTCTTACGGTCGAAAGTAGAAAATACGTTATTGACAGCAACAGATTGGTGCTCACTGATCTTATAGCTGGCCATGGCGGTCGCCAAACCATTGTTGTTTTTATATTTTGAAAGCTGACCTTCTCTTTCTCCTATCGTTGCCTTAGGCGTACGCACGCCATACCAGTCGTAAGTGGCCTTTGCGGTATCTATTGTTTTTTCATAACCGAGGTTGTAGTTCGCATTGATCGTCACATCCAGACCTTTGATCAAGTCTGTTTTCTTATACTTAAATGTAGGCATCACAATGTTCCCGCGCCTGTGCAACTGACCAAATTTAGCTTCCGGACGCGCACCGGTCTGTATTTCCTTATAGTTTTGTCCAAGGGTAATACCGAACAATAGCTTGTCTGCAAAGGGCTTGTCAACCAGTCCAACATTCGCAATGATTGTTTCATTATGATAGGTATCGTTAAATCGTTTCAACCAAACCTCCTTACCGATCACTCCGGTATTTCTGGTACCCAGTTTCATTTTATAATCATTGTCAGAATAGTTCTGAAACGCACTCAACTGCAGTGTCAGACCATTCTTCGTCGTAGCTGCAGTGTTAACTACCGTTCGGTGTGTGTTGTAACTTCCGTACGAATAAGAGGCATCCAGATAATTCCTCTGACGATCGCTGGTCACAATATTTACCGCACCGCCCAGAGCGTCAGAGCCCAACCACATCGGCACCACACCTTTATATACCTCTACACGGTCAGCAATATTAATTGGAATGTTATTGATCTGGAAAGAAGTTCCAAAGTTATCCATAGGAATACCATCGATAAAGTAACGGATGTGGCTTCCGGAAAACCCATTGATTGATAGGTTGAAATTGGAACCAACACCACCGGATTCCCTCACCCTAACACCCGCAACGCGGTCCAAAGCACCTGAAATATCCAGCGTGGTATTGTAGAGCTTGGTCGCATCCACAGCAGTTACGTTAAAAGCCTGACGGTTCACTTCCTGTGCCTTTGTCCTTCCAAGCACATTCACCGTTTCCATCTGCTCGGTGCTTTCCTCGATGACGAAATTAATGCTTAGCTGCTGCCCTGCAGCTAACGTAACGGATTTTTTTTGGGCAGTAAAACCGATGACATTGACATGTACCGTGTAGCTTCCAGGCTTTAAGTTTTGAATTTTAAAATTGCCGTTTTGATCGGTTACGGCTCCATTTGTGGCATTTTGGAGTTTGATGGTGGCAGCGGAAACTGCTTCTCCTCCCCTTGATTTGACCTGGCCAATGAGGCTGGCCGTCTTTTCCTGAGCTTTTGTAAAAATTGCCAGCGTGCATAGCGCACCCATTAGCAAAAATTTTCTAAATTGCATGACTTTTAACTACGATTAAAGGTAACCCGGGTTTTCCCGGTCTGCCACACGGGTCCGAAACCGTGTGGCTTTTTTATGCTGCAAATATAGACCTATTTAGATCAAATCCAAATAGACAAAAGATATTGTTTAGAATTATTCTTAAGAATCAGCCAGCCAAGTCTTTTTAGACTAGAGACGAAAACCGAATATCCAGATTGAGCCTTACTTGAAGCGGATTGCTTTAAGCGGGCTGATCTTGCTGACCAACAGAGAAGGCAGTATCAATACCACAAGGCAAATGAATACAGTAGCCAGGTTCAAGAGCAATACATCCATAAAATGCACTTCTACAGGCACATAGGCTAAATAATAAGAAGTCTGATCGAGTTTAAAGATATGGGTAAAATGCTGTAAGGCAGCCAGGCCAAGTCCAAGGATATTTCCTAAAAGCAAGCCAATACCCACAAGATACAGCGCATTGTAGAGAAAAATCTTCATCACACTAAAGTCCGTCATTCCAAAGGCTTTGAGCATCCCGATCATATTTGTACGCTCCAGGATCATAATCAGCAGTGCCGTAATCATATTGATGACCCCCACCACCATCATCAGGATCAGGAGTACCCGGGTATTTACGTCCAGCAGCGAGAGCCAGGTAAAGATGGCAGGGAAATATTCCTGTACAGATTCAGATTTCAGTTTCATTTCCAGCCCCTCGTAGATTCCCTTAGAAACCTGCTGCAATTTATTGAAATCCTTGATCCTGATCTCAATGCCACCAATTTCATTGGATTTCCATCTGTTGAGTCTGCGGATCACATTCAGATCACCAACCACAAAATTCTTGTCGATCTCTTCCACCCCTACACTATAGATTCCCACGATCTTAAATTTGCGCGGACGTGGCGGGTTCTGCACGAAATGCATGATGAAATCGTCGCCGGTCTTCAATTTCAGCCTGCTGGCAGTAAACTGTGAGATCATGATTTCCTTGCTGGCACTGGTACTGTCCCGAAAATCTATAACCCTGCCGCTAACGAGGTGCTTCCTGAGGTAATCCCAGTTAAAACTCCGGTCTATACCTTTGAAATTGATTCCTTCCACCTCATCATTGGCCGAAATGATGGCTGGCTTAGTTGCGTAAGGCTGGAAATACGCCACATCCGGATTTTTCTTAAGGTCCTGCAGGGTTTTAGCTTCCGGTACAAAGGGGGAGAGCTCGAAAGAATTGTTCAGATCGAATTTAAAGATCCGGACATCACCGATATAACCCCTGACCTTGTCCTGTATCTCGGTCTTAAAACCTTTAATAATGGCTACAGAAAGCATCATGACTGCCAGACTGAGCATCACTCCCGCAATGGCGATACGAACGATCAGTTTAGAGAAAGTACGTTCCGATTTGACGGCAATACGGCTGGCGATGAAATATTCTGTATTCAAAAATTCTGGGGTTTTGTGCCGTAAAAATCGCAAATTAATTCCATAAACAGGTTTTAAATTTTTATTTGACGGGAGGTTTGGTTCAGTCAGTCCTTTTTACTTAAGTTTGGTTCAACTAACTGATAAACGTATGAACCTGAACGGACTTGACCCGACGGACGTTAGCATCCTAAACCTAATCCAGAAGGACGCAAGGCTGACCCATAAGGAAATCGCCTGGAAAACGAACAAATCACTATCGGCAATACAGGTGAGGGTAAGAAAGTTGCTAAACCTGGGCATCATCAAACGCTTTGTGACCTTACTGGACCGCAGCCTGGTCAATAAGGGACTGGCTGTATTCACCATGATCAAGCTCAGCAATTACAGTCAGCAAGCCCTTCTGGAATTTCAGGAATCTGCCGGGGCGCTGGAAGAAGTAATGGAATGCTACCACGTAAGCGGCGACCGCGATTTCATTCTCAAGGTAGTCATTAAAGACATGGTGGAATACAATGCCTTCATCCTTGAGAAATTATCCGTGGTGCCGCATATCGGCTCTGTACAAAGTCTCTTTGTGATCTGTGAATCCAAATACGAAACAGCCTTCAATTTATAGCCAGTTGACGTCGTCATCTGGCTGCTCTGTCCTGTGTTTACGCGCATTACGCCGGTTGATTAAAATGAAGCAGCAAACTATGACGAGCAGCAATATTGCATAGATGTCTGTATACTCAATGAACATATTGTTTGAGTTTCTTAATCTGAGGATCCTTTCCAAGCTTGTCAATCGCATTTTTAATGATCTGCCTTACCCGTTCTTTACTCAGGTCCATCTCTTCTGCAATATCTTCATTTTCCATACGGGTATGTCCCTTGAGACCAAAGGCCAGTTTGAGGATCTGTTGTTCACGGCTGCTCACTTTCAGCAGCAGGTTGTCTATTTGGTAAGAAAGCATTTCCCGGTGCATCCACTGACCTACATGGTCTATATCCTGACTGGGAATGTGCTCCATCAAAGTATGGTTGTCGCTATCCCCTCCCGGAAGTTGGTCATCGAGGTATTTGATCCTGCTGTTCACATAAATAAAATCTGCAACCTGCGCCGGTGTTTTATCCATAGCTTCCGCAAGTTCATCCAGACTGGGATCTCGCTCCAGTTCCTGTTCCAGTTTTTGTGCGATGTTATTGATCTGAGCGATACCAAGCTGTTGGTTCATGGGCAAACGGACAATGCGGGTATACTCATTGATGGCCGTAATCATCGCCTGTCTGATCCACCATACGGCGTAGGAGATGAATTTAAAACCCCGTGTTTCATCAAACAACCTCGCTGCTTTAATCAGACCAAAGTTGCCTTCAGAGATGAGGTCCTGTAAACTCAGGTTGGTGCTTTGGTATTTTTTGGCACAGGATACGACGAAGCGCAGATTGGCCTTGATCAGTCGCTCCTCTGCAGAGCGGTCACCGGCCTTGATCTTCCTGGCGAGCAAAACCTCTTCTGAAGCATCGAGCAGGTCAATTTTACCGATATCATGGAGGTAACGACGCAGGGAATCCTCGTTACGGTTGGTAACCGAAACTGTGATCTTGATGTCACGCATATGCAACTCCTTTCTCTTGCTTAACGCATTCAAATTCTTTCATGGCATCTACCAGCACTGCCACACTTTCCAGGGGCAGGGCATTATATAGTGAAGCACGGAAACCACCGACGGTCCGGTAGCCTTTTATCCCTACGATTCCTTTTTGAGCAGCGAAATCCAGGAACTCTTTCTCGTATTCGGGTTCCACTACCTGGAAGGTCACGTTCATCCTTGAGCGGGAAGCTATACTTGCTGTCCCTCTGAACAGTGGGTTACGGTCGATCTCTGCATAAAGCAGGGCCGCTTTTCTGATGTTGAGCTGCTCTATGCCCTCTACGCCACCATTGTCTTTCAGCCACAGGAGATTGAGCATCGATACGTAAATCGAAAATACCGGTGGGGTATTGTACAAGCTCTGGTTATCGCGGAAGATGCGGTAATCAGACATCGAGGGTAGTGGTTTGCTGATGCTTTTCAGCAAGGCATTTTTCACAATCACCAGTGTCATACCGGCAGGTCCCATATTCTTTTGTGCACCTGCATAGATCAGGTCAAAATCACGCACATTGATGCTGCGCGAAAAAATATCAGAAGACATGTCGCAGATCAGCGGAACACCGCTTTGCGGAAAGCTGAACATCTCGGTGCCTTCTATGGTATTGTTGGATGTGCAATGCAGGTAATCGGCATCACACTGCAGGTCGGTAGTGCAGGGTATATAGGTGTAATTTTTATCTTCGGAACTGGCAACAATTTCCGTTTCCCCATAATAGCGGGCTTCCTTGATGGCTTTTTGTGCAAAATATCCGGTATCCAGATAAGCGCCTTTTTTGTTCAGAAAGCTCTGGGCAACCATGGAGAACTGTGTGCTGGCGCCCCCTTGCAGGAAAAGGATCGCGTAATCATCTGGCACACGAAGAAGTTCGCGGACCAGGAGCTGGGTCTTTAAAATGACAGATTCAAATTCAGGAGTACGGTGAGAAACTTCCAGGATACTGAGCCCGTTCTGATTCCAGTTGAGCACCGCATTAGCAGCTTGTTCCATTACGCTTTGTGGCAGGATGCAGGGTCCCGCTCCGAAGTTGTGTTTTTTCATTTTACTTTCTTTTCATTTGGTCAATGAAGCCATTCAGCTTCTGCATTTCCTTTAGAAACACATGGTTTATTTGATGAAGTAAAGTTCTGTGGTTTAATCTTTTGATTTATGAACCGAGTAGATTTCGGGTAATTTTCCTGTTTTAAAGAAAAACACCGTATTTTTTCTTTCGATACCAGAAAGGCAAATCGATATTCCCAATTAAATATGGTTTACAAATGTCCGGGAACACATTTTACGTAAAATATACACTAAGCAGTAAAGGCCGGTTTTCGGCGTATTTTTTGTTACTTTTACCTTATGACTTCATCAGTTTTACATTTCATCACCATCGGATTACTCAGTATTTCCATCCAGGCCTGTGGTGCCCCAGGCAAGATTGCGCTCAACACGGGTGTACCTAATCCCTACCAGGTAAAGGCGGAAGATTTCGAAAAAAAGGACAAAGAAAAACTTCGTACCGGAGCAGAGCAGACGAAACTGTATGTTCCCTACCTCAAGGGCAAGAGGGTGGGTATGGTCGTGAACCCAACCTCTATGATCGGCAATCAAACTACGGTAGACAGTCTATTGAGCCTGGGTGTAAAGATTGTAAAGATCTTTGGTCCGGAACATGGTTTCAGGGGCAACGCCAGTAATGGCGTCCATGTGGCCGATGACATCGACACCAAGACCGGTATTAAAGCCATTTCACTTTATGGCAAACATTCCAAACCTACCGCTGCAGACCTGGCAGATGTCGACCTGATGATCTTCGACATTCAGGACGTGGGTGTACGTTTTTATACCTATATCAACACCCTCCAGCATGTTATGGAGGCCTGTGCGGAGCATAAAAAAGAAGTATTGATCCTGGACCGCCCGAATCCCAATGGTTTCTATATAGACGGGCCGATTCTGGATCCGCAGTTCAAGTCGGGCATCGGCCTGAAACCTATTCCCGTTGTACATGGCCTCACCGTAGCCGAGTACGCGCAAATGCTGAACGGAGAAAACTGGCTCGACAATAAACTAACCTGTAAGCTCAAGATCATCAAAGTAGCCAACTACACCCACGATACCCCATACGAACTTCCGGTAAAACCCTCACCTAACCTCAATACGGCACAGTCTATACTGCTTTATCCAAGCACCTGCCTTTTCGAGGGCACTTACCTGAACTATGGCAGGGGAACACAATACCCCTTCACCATCATCGGAGCACCTGCATTAAAAGGAAAATACACTTTCTCCTTTACTCCTGTGAGCATCAAAGGCATGGCAGAAACGCCCATTTTCATGAACCAGCTTTGTTATGGCATCGATTTAAGAAAGTTCGATACCTCCGTTTTCAGAAAAACCAAACAAATGAACATCAGCTGGCTGATCGAACTGTATAAAAATTCGCCCAACAAAGCAGATTTCTTCAACAGCAAACTCAGCAACCAGATGGGCGTCATAGAGCGGCTGATCGGCGTTGCTGATTTTAGAAAACAGGTCATTGCCGGCAAGTCCGAGCAGGAGATCAGGGCCAGCTGGGAGCCTGGCTTGAGCCAATACAAAACAATGCGCAAGAAGTACTTGTTGTATCCTTAATAAATAAGGACCTCATGAACAGCGAAACAAAAAAGAAAAACGATAAGCCGAGCAGCAATTACCGGGAAGAACAGCCTAAAGGGAAAGTACCTGCCGGGGATAAAGCAGTAAAGAAGACGGAAGATAAAGATTACCAGCAAGAGGAAGCACACTTCAAAAACCCTGCAAAGCAGCGGGAACAAAGTGAGCAACCCGTACATCCGGTAAAAAAAGCCCCTAAAGATTAGGCGGCTTTTTTTGTTTTGGACTTTACAACAGCTTTCTGTCCGGCTTTTAGGAATTGCATGAGCACTTTCTCATCGTTTTCCATCGCAGTGGCATTCAATGAAGGTTTAGTATTTACCTTCTTCAGGTACTTGCTGAGCTGATCATTTTCAAAAGCCTCCAGCAGGAGCGGATACACATACGAACTCTTACAGACCGCACGCGTGTTTCCTAATTTTCCTGCCACGCAATCCAGGACATCTACAATTACCTTCTTTTTAGGTCTTGCTTCGCCCTCAGGCTGGGCGCAACATATCGCAAGCTGTCTCAGCGCTTCGAGGGTTCCACCCCAGGTCCGGAAATCTTTGGCGGTAAAATCTCCCCCGGTGATCTCCCGGATGTAGTTGTTGATCTTCCCGGAGTCAATGGCTTTATGCTCATTCCCTTCCGTATAATATTGAAAAAGGTCCTGCCCGGGGATTTCCTTACATTTTTTGACCAGTTTCGCAAGGGTCTTATCATTGAGGCTCACATTCTGCTGTACACCCTTCTTTCCTTTAAAGGTAAGCTTCAGGGTATTTCCCGCGATCTTAACATGCTTGTTGTTCAAAGTTGTAAGCCCATAGCTGCCGTGCAACTGTCGGTAAGCATCATTGCCGACGCGGATCAGTGTTTTGATCATGACCTGCATACAAATTGCCAACACTTTTTGTTCATCAAACGCCTTCCTCCTCAAATCCTTCGCGATCTGCCTGCGGGCCTGGGGCAATACCTTTCCAAATTCCAGCAAACGGAAATATTTGGCATCAGAACGCCTTGAGGTCCATTCCGAATGATAGCGGTATTGCTTCCGGCCGGCCGCATCGATTCCCGTCGCCTGCAAGTAGGCATTTTTCTTTGAGGCAATCCAAACCTCTTTCCAGGCCGGCGGCAGCACCAGCGCTTTGATCCTCGCCAGCTGGGCTTCGTCGCTGATGCGTTTCCCGTCCTTGTCTGCGTAATAAAACTTTCCGGGCACACCCTTTCTGTATATCCCTGGCTGGCTATCCGTTACGTAAGATAAGCCACTGGATTTGATCTCTTCTAAGGTCTGAACCATATGTTTATGCTGAAATTGCTTTAATTTTTTTTTATTTTGCAGGAGCTTCCATTACCGTTAATCACAAACAACGACATATGAAAATAGTTTTCATGGGCACGCCCGATTTTGCTGTAGCTTCCCTTAACGCCCTTGTTGAGGCCGGATTCAATATCGTAGGCGTAGTAACTGCCGCAGATAAACCTGCCGGACGCGGACAAAAACTTCAGGAAAGTGCGGTAAAACAGTACGCGGTCTCCAAAGGTATTCCTGTACTGCAACCCCTGAAACTAAAAGACCCTGTCTTCATTGAAGAACTGAGCGCATTGAAAGCCGACCTCCAGGTCGTGGTGGCCTTTAGGATGCTGCCTGAGATCGTATGGAACATGCCGGCCAAGGGCACCATCAACCTCCATGGCTCCCTGCTCCCGCAATATCGGGGTGCGGCACCGATCAACCATGCCATCATCAACGGAGAAAAAGAAAGCGGGGTAACCACCTTTTTCCTGAAACATGAAATCGATACGGGCGATACGATCTTTTCGGCCAGTGTGCCGATTGCCCCGGATGAAACTGCGGGGGAACTGCACGATCATTTGATGCAGGTAGGTGCGGAATTGATGGTGAAAACAGTAAAAGCGATTGAAAGCGGCGAGTATACCGAACAGCCGCAACCGCAGCACGAAGAGTTGAAGCATGCACCAAAAATATTCAAGGAGAATTGTCAGATCAACTGGAACCAGTCTTCCGCGGTCATTTATAACATGATCAGGGGACTGAGTCCATACCCGACAGCCTTCACGCATCTTAATGACAAGACCCTTAAGGTCTTCAAAGCAGAACTCGAAGATAAGGAACCGGGCATTTCAGCAGGAGCATTTCTTTCAGACGGCAAAACCTACCTGAAATTTGCCACTAAAGATGGATTCATCAAACTGACCGACCTGCAATATGAAGGTAAGAAACGGATGAATGTAGAAGAATTCCTCAGGGGAATGCGCTTATAACAAGTTCAGCTTCCCGCTCAATAATTTAGTGACTTCATTGAAATAGCGTTTCCTTCCGTAGCCCATTACCCAGCGGATGCCGCCAACAGCATTGGTGATGAATACTTCTTCGGCTTCCTTTAATACTTCCGGATTGATCTGTGCTTCGATGACGGGAATGTCATTGCTCCTGGCGATGTTCATGACCACTCCACGCATTACCCCTGCAATACAGCCTTCCGACAAAGCCGGGGTATAGATCTGCTTGTTGTAGACCACGAAAACATTGGAACTGATGCTTTCGCAGAGGAAGCCTTTGTGGTTGAGGATAAACGCCTCGTCCAGGTTGTATTGTTTTCTGTACAAACCGGCCATCACGTAGACCAGTGAATTGCAGGTCTTGTAGTTAGAAAGCTGGTCCACCGATTTGGTCAGTTCATCATACACATCTACGATAAGCCCTTTTTTGTTCAGCTCATAGTTACTGTCCGGCAATGCCGTAGCTTCAAGTACGTAGCCTGTTTTGTTGTTATTTGGTGTATACAGCCCCTCTCCTGCGCGATAGACCGATAGCCTGAACCTTGCATTCTCTTTCAGCCTGTTCTTTTTACAGAGCTCCGCAGTTTTCTGCTTCAGGAAATACTCATCCAGCAGGCTGCCCCCCTCCATTTTTAAAGCTTTCATCCCGGCCCTCAGGCGGTCGGCATGCTGCTCCGCAAAGCGCAACTTACCATTGCTCATGCGCATGGATTCAAAAAGGCCGTCTCCATAGCGGAAACCCCTGTTGTTGGCCGTCAGAATGGCTTGATCCGCGGCAATGAACTCGTCGTTATGTAAAATATATTCCTGCATTTATGATGGCTGTACGATATAGTTCCTCCATTTGTTCAGGGCCGTATCGAAATCAGCTGGCAAAGGTGCTTCAAATTCCATGTATTTTTTAGTAGTTGGGTGAATAAATCCCAAAGTTTGTGCATGCAGGGCCTGGCGTGGCAGGATATCGAAGGCATTTTGTACAAACTGTTTGTATTTATTGAAGGTTGTTCCCTTCACAATCTTGTCGCCACCATAATTGGCATCACTGAACAGCGGATGCCCGATATGCTGCATGTGTGCCCTGATCTGATGGGTACGGCCGGTTTCCAACTGGCAACTGATCAGGGTGACATAACCCAGGCGTTCCAGAACCGTATAATGGGTCACTGACCATTTGCCCTTCTCAGGATCGTCATACATATCCATCACAATCCGGTTTTTCAGACTGCGTCCGATGTAACCTGTAACCGTTCCGTTTTCAGCGATATCGCCCCAGGCCAGGGCAATGTACTTACGGGTGATGCTGTGGTCGAAAAATTGTTTCGCCAATTTGGTCATGGTGATCTCGTTCTTACTGATCAGCAGCAAGCCTGAGGTGTCTTTGTCTATGCGGTGCACCAGGCCAGGTCTTCCTTCATTACCCGGCAGTTGCGGCAATTGTTCAAAGTGAAAGGCCAGGGCGTTGACCAGGGTTCCTGTATAATTGTTGAATCCGGGGTGTACCACCATACCTGCAGCCTTATTGACAACAAGCAGATCATCATCTTCATAGACAATATCCAGGGGAATGTCTTCCGGATAAACTTCAGTATCCCTTGGCGGATGCGGGAATACGATAGAGATCTCATCTGCAGGTTTTACCTTGTAACTGGACTTGATGGTCTTTTTATTGACCAATACGTTGCCCGCATCAATGGCATTCTGAATTCTGCTGCGCGAAGCATTCTCCACCCTGTGCATCAAAAACTTGTCAATGCGCAGTAAAGACTGTCCTTTATCTACAACAATGTTCAGATGCTCATACAGGTCCTGATCTTCTATCTCTTGCTCGCGGCTGATGTTTTCCATTAAGATTATGTTTTCCTCGGATTAAATAAACCATTCAAAAATGTTACAGGAACGGTTTATTGCGTTCTGAACAGCAAATGGCTTTCATTCTGCAAAACTAATCTTTTCACAGCAACATATTAAAAAAGAAATTGGCCTATTCTTTGAGGATGGTCTGTGCACTACAGTTAAAACCGACCTATATGAAAAATTTTACAACTAACGTTAAGATCATTCTCAACTTTTTCCCCTACCTGATCAGAAAGATCTATTTTAAACCTTAACGGTTGAATGCCCGGGTTTATTGTAGGCCAAAGCAATAAGACTGTATATTTGCCCGTATGTTCAGAGCAATATTCAGTCCGCTGCAGCAGCTGACAAGCCCCATCAGAAAGCAGATACTGGTAAAAAGGGACGATTTGATTGACCCGTACATCTCCGGAAACAAATGGCGCAAGCTAAAGTACATCCTGGAGGAGGCCAGGGAAAACGGAAAAAATCACCTCGTGACATTTGGAGGAGCTTACTCCAATCACCTGGTCGCCACAGCAGCGGCCTGTGCAAGGTCGGGACTCCAAAGTTCGGCCTTTGTAAGAGGAGAAGCGGTTGACAATGAAATGCTGATGTTGTGCAGGATGTACGGCATGAGCCTGAACTTTACAGACAGAGCGAGCTACAAAAACAAGCAATTGTTATTTGAGGAGCATTATGGCAACCAGCATAATGCTTTTTTTGTGTCCGAAGGTGGCGCTTCGCTTGCCGGTACCAGGGGCTGCTCGGAAATCATGGATGAGCTACCTGCAGATATCGACCATATTTTTTGCGCTGCGGGAACGGGTACTACAGCAGCAGGACTCTTGAAAGGAATACATGAGCGCGGACTAAAAACGCAGCTCCATGTGGTGCCTGTGCTTAAAGGAGGCGCATTCATTGCCGAAGAAATCAAGAATTACACAGGCGGGCTGGAACAATTGCAACTCCATACAGATTACCATTTCGGTGGTTATGCCAAGACCAGTCCGGAACTGATCCGCTACATCAAAAACTTTGTTGCTGAAGAAGGCATCCTTCTTGATCCGGTTTACACCGGTAAGATGTTCTTCGCATTAGAGGATCTGCTGCAATCCGGCACCTTTAAAAAAGAGGCAAAGATCGTAGCCCTGCATACCGGCGGTCTTTTGGGCCTTCTGGGCATGAAAGAAAAATTTTAAAGCACATATTCCCCATTGATCGGTTTAACCGGCTCCGGAACCTCGGTAGCACCCATCATCTGCAGTAAGTTGATCTCAATGGTACGCGTAATCTGGTTGAGCGGTACACTTGCTGAGTTGTTCATGAAAGGATCCACCAGGCTCATCCCATTGATCTGCGTAGAAACGAATACAAACCCGATCAGCCAGCCCAGAAAAATAGAATATACACCTGCACCTTCGCTGATCACCAGGGTAAAGGTGACCACAAAAAGCCAGATGAATACCTTGGTCATGTAAGAATAGGTGGTCGGGAACACGGTATTTTTGATGCGCTCAGACATGCCCATGCTGTCAGAAAAACGGACCAGCATCCCATTGATCTCTATAAACCTGAACCCGTCAATCTGGCCCTTTTTGGAGAGTAGCTGGAGGTCTGCCGACTGCAAATTGAGAATGGCATGGTGGAGATTGCTGTTTCCCTTTATGGCCTGCTGATCAGCTTCACTTAAATAGCGGACGTTGCAATCATTGATGCCTCCCCTAAGATTGGTTTTCAAGGCATAAAGAAAAGCGATATGTCTGTAGATCATCCGCTGAGCAATGTCCAGGTCACCGTCCACGTAGTTCAAAAGACTGCGTGCAAAGGAGCGGGAATCATTGACCAGTGCGCCCCAGATTTTACGGGCTTCCCACCACCGGTCGTACGCCTGGTTGTTGTTGAAACCGATGAAAAATGCAATCGCTGTACCCAGTAATGTGGGGATAATGGCAGGAATGCTATAGTGATTGGCAATGAGGTATTCCCGCACGAGATAAGCAGCGGTACAGGAAGCGATCATAATCAGGTCTACCTGCCAGGTGTTCCTAAGAATTCTGCTGATACGGATGTTTTGTGCAAGAAGCATATTAGAATATTCAGATATTAGATCAATTTATAAAAAATTCGCTTTATTGTCACCGATTTAAAGGGAGTTCAAAGAAAAAAGTTGCACCCTTGCCTTGTTCACTTTCTGCCCAAATCTTACCGTGGTGCTTTTCGCTGATTTCTGCACTGAGGTAAAGGCCGATCCCAAAACCGGAGATATGACTCCCAGTCTCTACCCTATAGAAGCGCTCAAAGAGCCTGCGAATATCTTTACTGCCCACACCAATACCCTCATCCTTCACACTTACCCTCGCTACATCATTCAGGATTTCGCAACTGACTTCGATATTTGGGTTCATCGGCGCATATTTGATCGCGTTACTGAGCAGGTTGGAAATTACATTCCCCATTTTTTCATAATCGGCCCTCACCGGCACCTGGATCTTGTTTTGGTACTGAATGGTGTGACTGGTATGCATCATAGACACTTCAGCCACCGCATTTTCGATGAGGTCATTGAGCATAAAGTCGGTTTGTTTCAGCAGGATTGTACCGGACTCCAAACGCGATACGTCAAGAAAACCATTGATCATGGCTGTCATTTTTTTCACCTGTTTACCCGCCATATCCAGCGATCCATCTGTAAAACTGTCGCCAATACCCCGGTTTTTGCGCTGGAGCAATTGAATGTGTGCATTTAAAGAGGTCAGGGGCGTTTTCAGTTCATGACTCACGATAGCGATGAAATCATTCTTCCGCTGTTCTTCCTTTTTTATTGCAGAGATGTCCATGACCACTCCTGTAAAAGCAGAAAATTCACCCGATTTGTCCAATTTTAAATTCCCAATGGCCCTGAGCCAGCGAACCTGGTCTTTCAGCCCCAGCACAGGATAGGAAACATCATAATCCCCATTACCCGAGATGGCGCTTTCCAATTTACCGGACACATAATCCCGATAGTCTTCCCGAACCTGCGCCAGGCATTCTGCTATACTTACCTCATGGTCTTCGGGATAGCCAAACAATTCACGCAACCGGGCTGAGGTGATGAACTCCCCTGTACCGGAATGGAGATGCCAGGTACCAAAATTGGCAGCCTCTACTGCCAGTCTCAGTGCAATTTCTTTATCCTCCATCTCATCAAAAGCATGCTGCAGGTGCTCCCGACCTTCGGCAATTTCCTCATTGGCCACCATCAGCTCTTCATTAGCGCTCAACATTTCTTCATTCATTGCAGCCAGTTGTTCAGAGAGTTCACGATAGCGTTTTTCGTTTTCTTTGAGGGCTTTTACACGCTCCTCTACCTTTTTCTCCAGCTCCTGGTTAAGGTGATGTAACTGCTCCTGATTGCTGGACAGCTCTTCATTGATTGCATTGAGCTCTTCATTCGCAGCAGCAAGTTCTTCATTCAGGGCTTGTTCTCTAGCTAAGGAGGCATTGATCCGTGCGGCCTGTTCCCTGATTTCATTGTTCATGACCCTTTCCGTCACGTCCGTTGCCGAATGCAATACGCAAAGCACCCTCCCATTTTCATTTTTAATTGCCCGGTATTCAAAATCAAAATAGAAGGTACTCACCACACCATCAATTTCCAGGTCGGCGGCCGTATCAGTTCCTGAGATGGTAATCCCTTCCAGCCAGACCTTCCTGAACATCTGTGCAAAGGGTTGACCTTTCAATTCAGGTAGCGCTTCTTCCAGGGATTTGCCGACCACACTGCGGTCTTTGCCCCAGATGTGCAGCATCGCATCATTAGCCATTTGAATCACCGCATCTTCTCCTACATGAATTGCGGTAGCTGTCTTCGTATATTGCAATACTTCAAGAAGTTCGTCGTGATTTAAGTAGGGCACCTTGTCGCTCATATAAACAGCAACATCATTTGGCATTTTTTTGTTTAAATATTTTGACAATCGGTCAGAAACGCAGCAAAAACCGGAATTAAGGCTATGAAGGGGCTTATTTATCGTCGAAATCTTCGGCTGAGCTACTGCTATGACGCTCATCATCAACATCATAATACAGACCCTTGGGATTTGGTCCGTACTCATTGTCCCCTACCTCACTATCCAGAAACAACAGTAAAAATCCATACAGCGGAATAAGTTGCCACCAGCCACTGTTGCCCCTGTCGTGGCAGCGTTTAGCACTCTGTGCAATCATAAAATAGATGGCGGGCGAGCAGGCCAGGTAAATGGAAAGTGTGTTCTTTTTACTTTCTGTGGCATCAATAAAACCCAACGCAGCTAAGATGACCACCGCAGCAATAATATAAAGAAAATAGAGCAGGATGCTGAGGCCATATTCAAGCCTGCGGATTCTGCCTTCAAATGAAAAAGGATTCTGAAACATATGCCATCAAAGCTAAGAAAAATGTATATTTTGTTGGCCTAATAGATTTATTTTACAAAACAATCATTTCCACTATGAAAATCGCTTTCTTTTCCGCAAAACCTTACGACAAAGATTTCTTCAACCGTCACAATACTCCGTATGGCTTTGAACTGCAATTTTGGGAAACCCATTTAGGCCCTCATATTGTCAATGCTATTGATGAAGGTACGGAGGTCGTCTGTGTGTTTGTCAATGACCGACTGACCGCCGAAGTGATCGAGACTATGGCTGCTAAGCAAGTCAAAATCATTGCCCTGCGCTGTGCCGGGTTCAACAATGTCGATTTGGAAGCGGCGAAGAAACACGGCATCCGCGTATGCCGCGTTCCTGCCTATTCACCGGAAGCCGTAGCGGAACATGCAGTGGCCATGCTGCTGACCCTGAACAGAAAAACGCATAAAGCCTATAACCGCGTCAGGGAGCAAAACTTCTCCCTCAACGGACTGCTGGGCTTCAACCTCCATGGCCGCACAATTGGCGTCATCGGCACCGGCAAGATCGGGCGGGCTTTTTGTAAGATCGTGCTGGGCTTCGGCTGTAAGGTTCTGGCATTTGATCCCTTTGAAGACGAAAGTTTAAAAGCTTCCGGTGTGCAGTACCTGCCGCTCGAAGAACTTCTTCCACAAGCTGATGTGATTTCCCTGCATTGCCCGCTGACACCGGAAAACAAATACCTCATCAACCGGGAGACATTGGCTGCAATGAAACCTGGCGTGACCATCATCAACACCAGCCGGGGTGCACTCATCAATACCGATGAGGTGATCGCAGCCCTCAAAAGCGCTCATGTAGCTTACCTGGGCATAGATGTGTACGAACAGGAGGAAAAACTGTTCTTCAAAGACCTATCCGGCAGCATCATTGAAGACGATAAAATCCAGCGCCTGATGAGCTTCCCGAATGTACTCGTAACCGGGCATCAGGCTTTTTTCACGGAAGATGCACTGGCGCAGATCGCTACGGTTACGCTCAATAGCATCCACGAGCTCATCGAGGGACTGGCACCTCAGGATCCTGAGGTGATTTTAGTTTAAGATCGTCATTCCCTTGCAGGAACCAGCAATACTGCGTCGGCAATCACCTCTGCATCGGCAGCCTGATTGGAGATTTCCACATAGCAACGGTCTGCTGGTTCCCGAAAACTTCAGCCCATTCCCTAAAAATCCTTTGATCGCAAAGTTCTTTATTCAACTGGGCAGAGTAGATGAATTAGGATGAGGAGTTATCAATGTATACAGATATCTGGAACATTATAGTCCAGGAAGAGAACCGCAGTTCATAGAAGATAAGTTATTCAAAACACTTATTCCTGTAGGGCGAAATGACACTATTCATACTAAGGTTATAACGGGAGATAATGATGAATCTATAAATGAAGCTATAACAATACAAGTAAGAGATAGACTTATTGAGGAGGTTAAATACATAAACCAACAAGGGGGAAACAACGAAGGGATTAATGAATGCATTCGACCTAACCAGCGGAGTAATTTGAAGTAGTGCCTCATGTAAAGAATCTTTCATGATTTCAGCTTAAAATTAGAAGAGCCAAGATCAACCCCTCCCTGCCAATTTAAAAATCAAGATAACCTTTTGATTTTAAATACAAAATGGGGATAATTCAAATTGGCGAAAGGGGATCAGTTTGATGAGTTTTGTCCACAGGTTTTTGAACTCTTCTAATTTCCATTTTTTCCGTCGCTTTCATATCCCGCACAAAATCATCTACAATTCGTTTATACAGTTCATTAATTCGCTTTTCCATACGATCTGCTTTGATCAGGATGCAAAGCAACTGGTCTTTTTCTATGATATAATCCTGCTCATAGCGCACAGAAAGGTAGGCGGCATCCAGCAAACTGAGCATAGTCATATCCCCCTCCTCATCCTCTATGAAAATTTCAGCCAGTTCCGGATCATAAGCCTGCATGAGCTTTTGGTGACTGCGGATAGCATGGGAGGCTTTTTCCCTGCCAATCAGCAATACCTCGGCAATATGATAACTCAATTCAATCACCTGATGCAGCATGAAAGCGGCAAAGGGATAGTTCTCCTGCCCGAAATAGAAATAGAACCCTTCCCGGAAATTGATTACTTTTTTCCAGTCCTTTTGAAAATTGCGCTTTGCTTGTTTCAGCAGGACTTCGGCACTCACATCAGCTACCATCAATGCACCAGCCCGCTCCGATTGGTAGAGTAGGTTTTCCTTCCTGCAGGTGGTATAGAAAACCATGCTCCCTGCTTTCAATGCCCATCTGACCTCCTGCACATAAAATACCTTGAAACGGTATTCCGGATAATCGGCCATCACCATACCGATCAAAGCTTTGGCCGTCGCTATTTGCATCGTACCGGAAGCGGGAAGCAGAATGGTCAGTTCTTTGTACCGGATTTGCCCATACTGAAAATGACTCAGATAAATGCGCTCTACGAGCATAAACTGAGTAAGCTTGCTGATGAATTCATGCTGGTTCAGTGTGCAGGAAATATTAAAGTGTAGGTTTGACATAAGCTCATTTTTAATGGTTAAAAAATGAGTCCCGAAGGGATTTAGAAAGCTAGATTTCGTTTAGCCTATCTTTGCAATAAACATAGAGTCATAAGAAAACGAAGATGCAAATAGCGGGCTCTAAATACCGCACCTTCAGGCTTTCTGACGGCCTTGTCCACGGGTTTACAATAGAGCCCATAACGCTATTTGCACCTTCAAAAGTACAATAATATTCGTTATGGGCATTAATCTATTGTCTCGGGACTTATTGTCAGAAATTTGAAGGTCGAGACTCTTTGAATTAATACCTCATTTAAGAAGTAATGATATGTTGTTGTATTTCTTTATTTCATGGGCTAAGGGTAGCTTTTATAATTTTAATTGTGTTGGTTAATCCTATGGACAAATATATTACTAATAACTCAAACAACCAATTATTTCTCTACAATTAATATTCTGTGTAATTTTCAAAAATATTGGCTAATTTCCCAATATCTTGTGAAAGATAATCTACACTTAAAATCTTCATGCCGATATGCACGAATCTAGTCGAAGCAACATGATAGCAGAATACTAGGGTCTTATACGCCTATAGCTTTACAGTTTTGCGGAAAAACTTAAAGCAAGATGAATGAAGAGTCATTATCAAGGTTTGTATTCTCGGAAGAATTCAAAGAAAAACTGGTTGAATTGGTGGTTTACAAAAACCTGTCGGCTGCACAGGTAGCCAGGAAATACGATCTACCAAACACTCACATGTTGATCAATTGGATCAACAACTAAAAGAAAAAATTAGAAAAAGGAGCCGTAACTTTAGCTCCCATGGAAAAGCCAAAGACCAAAGACAGTATGCTGTTGAAGAAGCGGATCAAGGATCTTGAAAAAGCCCTGGAAAAGGCTAATGTTATGATTTACGGCCTTAATGCCATGATAGACCATGCAGAAAAGGAAACTAGAGTTTCAATTCGAAAAAAGGGTGGTACCAAACAATAAGGCTGATCAAAGAGAAACGCATTACAAGGATGGGCGTCGGACCGCTTTGTAAATTGTTTGGTAAAACCCGGCAGGCCTATTACGATCACATCCGCCATCTCTGCGACAGAGATTCCCAGGACGATCTTGCCCTGGAGATGGTACGGCTAGTCCGTCGTGAACTTCCCGGATTAGGTGGACATAAACTATATAGATGCCTTTATGCCCCATTTCGCAGCAATGGGATCACTATGAGCAGGGATAAACTATATACGCTTCTGCGCAAGCATAAACTGTTGATTGATAGGAAAAAAAAGCGAAGTCCAAAAACAACCCAGTTCAATCATTCCTATCTGAAATATCCAGACCTGACAAAAGAATGGAAACCCACGCACAGTAATCAGCTATGGGTCTCGGATATCACTTATATCTCAGTTGGCTACGACTTC